>Ga0316197_10000649_pt1 | contig 24362 bp, 27 predicted proteins | sample OudBiesiAoxic_MG_FD_204939 | JGI IMG/M metagenome (GOLD analysis project Ga0316197, IMG submission 204939) | Coastal sediment microbial communities from Oude Bieten Haven, Netherlands - site A oxic | ecosystem: Environmental > Aquatic > Marine > Coastal > Sediment | place: Netherlands... | reverse complement strand
TAATACTATCAGTTTTCAAGCCGTGGGGTGAGCGGTGACGTTCTCCGATCGCGGTGGGTGGTGGGTGCTTGCCCAACTGGGTCTGTTCGCGCTGTACGTCTACGCCCTCGTCGGGACCGACTCCCTCACCGAGGGCTTCGGACTCGGCTTTGCCCGTATCACCGGCGTCGTCACGCTGGTGATTGGCATCGGCATCGGGGCGTGGTCGATGGTCATCCTCGGCAAGGACCTCACGATCTTCCCGCATCCGGTGGAGGAGGCCACGCTCGTCGACCAAGGGCCGTACCGACTCGTGCGGCACCCGATCTACTTCGGCGTCATCCTCGGCTCGGTCGGGTTGGCTCTCGCGTTCGCGAACCCGGCCGCCGTGATCGTGTCGCTCGTCTTCATCCCGTTCTTCATGGCGAAGACCGGGTTCGAGGAGGACCGTCTCGTCGAGAATGTCCCCGGCTACCGGGAGTATCGATCGACGATTCCGTACCGGATCATTCCCCGAGTCATGTAGTCGCGCTCGGTGGAAATGTATGAACCGGTTCGTGCGTTGAAATGGCGAACCGACCAGGGAGCCGACGAATGCCGAAAGCCGTATGGAACGGAACCGTCCTCGCCGAGAGCGACGACACCGTGATCGTTGAAGGGAACCACTACTTCCCGCGTGAATCGCTGAACAGCGAGTTCTTCGCTCCGAGCGATCTCGAGAGCCGTTGCCCGTGGAAGGGCACCGCCGGATACTTCGACGTGAGCGTCGACGGCCAGGCCAATCCGGGCGCCGCCTGGTTCTACGACGACCCGAAACCGGGAGCCACCGAGATCACCGGGCGTGTTGCCTTCTGGCGCGGCGTGCAGATCGAGGCGTAGCCCCACGGGCGGTATCCTGGCGGTCCGCTATCACGGAGCCACATGATCCCCCTCCGCATCATCGAGACCGACCGAGAGGATTTTGACGAACCGGTCGTCGAGATCTGGATGGAGAACGAGTTCGTCGGCATGGTCTTCTGGGATGGATCGTCGACGGTCGTCCAGATCTATCCCGCAGGTGAAGACGATGTTCATGATCTCGAAGTCCGCGACCTGTTCCGCGTTCTGGAGATGGCCGAACGGATCGTCGACCCGCTGGCCTTCGACCAGGTCGACGGTCTGGTGCAGCTTGGTGGAGCCAGGGCACAGACGAAGCGGGAGGACGACGCAGATGATTGGTCGGAAGAGGATCCGGCCACCGTCGACCTGCTGTCTGAGTTCGATCCGCTTGCGGCGTTTCGCTCCGAGGACGGAGAAGGGTTCTTCCCGCGAGACGTCGCCTTGAACTTCGTGCGTCGCTGCCAGGAGTTGAGGCTTGCCGTCGTGGAGATGGAGGCGTTCGACCTCGTTGGCGGGGAACTGAAGGCCCGTCCGGGTCTCGAGCTTGTTGTGCAACCGCAACCGGTCATGTCGCCGGCCGAGTTCCAGTCGTACGCGAACGCAACGGCCACCGACCACCTCGACGGATGGCCGCGCCGCGATACGCTCGTTGTCGCATTCGTCGTCCAACAGCTCGACGGCGAGACCATCGTCGCCTAACGCCGCGAACCCAGGGTTCTCCACCTTGTATGTGACGCCGACAGCCCGCGGAACAAAGGGGGTCGGCGGCCCTCGCCGTTCTGTGGGCCCACGGCGCCAAATACGATGCGGAGAACCCTGGGTTCGCAGCGTGGGTAGCATTCCGGAATCCGAGCGAGAGGAAGACGCATGCAGGCGTCCGTGTACAACGAACTCAAGAGTTACTGGTGGCTGCTGCTGCTCTCCGGCGTTCTCAGCATCTTCATCGGTGCCGCGCTGCTGTTCTGGCCGGGCAAGACGCTGACGGTTGTCGGCTTCCTGATCGGTATCTGGATGCTCTTCTTTGGGATCATGCGATTCCTGATCGCGCTGTTCGGCGGAGAGTCGGATGGACGGTGGGTGCTGGCGATCGTTGGTGTGGTGGGCATCGTGCTCGGCATCGTCGTGATGCGGAACCCCTCCGAGACCATCGGAATCATCGTGCTCATCGCTGCGATCTTCTGGATCATCACCGGACTCATCGATCTGTTCCGGGGCATCGGAGACGGTGACCTCGAGAATCGCGGATGGGTGATCGCCGGTGGCGTCATCGCCGTTCTCGCCGGCGCCGTCGTCCTCCTTTGGCCCGCGGCTTCTGTGACGGTGCTTGCGGTCATCGCCGGTGTCTTCTTCATCGTCGACGGGATCATGCAGATCATCGCCGGCTTCCAGGTGAAGAGCGCCTAGCAACTCGGACACTCTCAGTCGTCGGTTACGGAAGGCGCTTCCGGCGCGCCGTCAGCGATCGTCTCCTGTTCAGCAACCCATGCTGCGTAGCGATTGGCGCCCCACGGTGCCGTCGCTCCATGGAGCACCACGCTGAGCGTGACGGTGACGATGACCGCGGCCACGATCTCCTCGGATCCCGCCAAGCCGGCCTCTTCCACCAGCAGGCCGGCGAAAATGATCGAGGCGAGACCTCGTGGTCCGAACCACCCGAGATAGAGGACCGTGGGTGGCCGGAACTCTCTTCCGATCATCGAGATCGCCACCGGGATCATTCGAATGACAGTGAGGCTCAGAATCGCGTAGATCACGGTCGAAGCGGTGAATACGGCCTGATTGGGACCGAGGACGAACGCACCGAAGATGAGGAACGAGACCATGGTGAGGACCGTCCCGAGGTCCTCGCCGAATTCGCCAGCCGAGTGGTCGAGGGGGTCGACGAGGCGGCCGAAGACGTTCCCGCCGACGTAGGCGGCGATGAACCCGCTGCCGCCCATCTCGTCGGCTACGAGGAACGTCAGAAACGCCACGCCCACAACGGTGATCCGGATCCACACCGGTGCGATCCACGAGCGCCGCACCGCGTATCGAAGCGCCAGGGCTGCACCGGCCCCGAGGCCAAGGCCGACGAGGACGCCGAGACCGATGCCGTCGACGAACAGTCCCCACAGGCTGCGCCCCTCCTCCGACTCACCGAGTGCGATGAGGAAGAGGATGATCGGGAGAGCGATTCCGTCGTTGAGGCCTGACTCGATCCCCAGCGCCTCACGTACTCGGTCTGGGACGCTCGGATTCGTGACGACGGCCTTTCCGAGCGCCGCATCTGTCGGTGCGAGAATGGTCGCAATCAATGCCGCCGCCACGAGGCCGATCGCCGGGAACAGGAGAGCGGCCCCGATCGTTCCGAGCGCGATCGTCAACGGCATCCCGATTGTCAGCAGCCGTGTTGGCAGGTTCATGTCCGCCTCCCACGACCGCACGTGAACCTTGGCGGCATCGGTGAAGAGCAGCAGCGCGAGCGTGAGTTCGAGGACCTCCCGGACACCGGAACTGTTGACCTGGACGGGGTCCAGAACTCCGGTCGCGTACCCGGCGACGCCGAGAGCCACGAACACCATCGGAGCGGAGATGGGGGTCGTCGTCAGCCGCTTCGAGACGAGCGCGTATGCGAACAGCGCCACTGCGAAGTAGATGATGAAGGTTGGTTCCATGGGCTCTCGGTTGGTTCGAGGCTAGTTCAGGAGGCGGGCGCCGATCCAGACCGCGACAGTCGATCGAACGAATCGGCGATCGCAGTAGCGAGCGCGGCCTTATGGAACCACAGCAGCGAGGCGTGCCCTCCACCGACCCATCGCAACTCCGAACCCGGCCAGTGAGCGTGGAGCAGCTCCGTCGTGGCCGGGGGCACATAGCCGTCTGACTTGGCTGACACCAGCACAGCATGCTTGGCGTGGTCGGGAGCGGGACGGTCGAGGACTGAGGCAGCAAGCAGGGCCTCCCGCAACCGTGGCTCTGCTGTTTCCACACCGCCGAGGGCGTCCCAGGCAATGCCGCCGCGCAGCGCTCCATCGAGGTAGACGGGCGACGGCGAATAGGCGGCAGCCAGCGGCGCGGTCGCGACTGGGAACGGCATCGTGGAACTGACCAGCGCCGACATGTTCCCACCCATCGAGTAGCCGGCGACGCCGGGCGTCTCCCCGCTCTCCTGAACCGCTGCCAGCAACCCCCGTCCCTCCATCACCGCGCCGATGCCCATACGGAAGAAGTCGCTGACCGTTCGGATGGGCTGTCCGTCGAGATCGCCTGGACGACGGATTCCGTAGTACGGATTTTCGAGGACAAGGCTGGCGATGCCCTTCCTGGCGAGACGCCGGGCGATCCCGAAGCGGGCCTTCGAGTTGTGTTCGTTCCATGCCGCCATCAGCACGACCGTTCGGTCGGTACCGCCGGCAGGAAGAATGCGGATGACGGCACCATGGCGGGCGTGGTCAGGCAGCATGTCGGCAGGGCTCTCGAAGATGCCGACCGAGGTCACCAGACCGTCCTCGGTCGTCTCTGAGACCCACTCGATCTGGACCGGATCCGGCACGCCGATTGGCATGGCAACGGCTTCAATCACCGAGAGATCGCCCCAGCCGTCGGTGAAGAAGCGGAGGCGCTCCGGTCCGTGAGAGACGATTGCGCCGCCGAGTTGGTCGATGGGGTGTCTCACGATATCGCTGCGTTTCGGCAGGCGGCGGTCACACGGGCGACGTCGATCATCAAATGGGCCATTGCTTCACCGCTCGGATCCATGGGCAGAGCGGTACAGTCTGGCCTATATGGAGATCCAGATCGGCGCGACAGGATCGGCAGCCCTCACTGTGGGTGAAGCGGACACCGCAATCGCTCTCGGGAGCGGCGACGTGCCGGTTCTCGCCACGCCTCGCCTGATCGCGCTCCTCGAAGAGGCGGCCGTCGCCTCGATCGCAAACGATCTCAGCGACGGCGAGACCTCGGTCGGTACACGGGTCGCCATTGATCACGTGGCAGCGTCCGTCATTGGGGCATCGGTGATCGCCAGCGCTGAGGTCATGGATACGGCCGGCCGATCCGTTGCGTTCCGACTCACCGCTCGCGAAGGCGACCAGGTGGTGGCAGCCGGCGAACACACGCGGGTGGTAGTCGATCGGTTGCGGTTCCTGGGGACGGCCTAGCCCCGCCAATCGACGCGGCACCACGACCGTCGCTGGCAGTTCGGGCACTGCATCCACCGGCTGAAGTGCTTGCCGGGGATCCACAAGGAGATCAGGGCAATCCGAACGCCGATGTCAATGTGCGAGGCCCGCGTCTTGGTGCCGCAGTGTGAGCAATCGATGACCCCGGTGGCGAACTGGTGCTCGCCCGTCGAGAACAGAGCGGCCCGGCCCTCCCGCCGCTCGGGTGCATGCAGCACGTCGTCTTCAAGCGGATCATCGATCTCTGCCGGCGGAGTCTCGAAGAGGGCGCGCTTTCCCTGGGGATCAGATCCGCGTGTCATGTCCGGTCCTCGATGTTCGCGGCGAGTTCCCGGTAGGCCTCCGCGCTCTTCGACCGTCGTGCATGGGTGAGGACCGAGCGGCCTTTCCCCGGAGCTTCGGCGACCTTCACGGAACGCGGGATCGGTGGCGGGAGTACTTCAATGCCGTGGGTCTCGGACACCTCGACGAGCACTTGCCTTGCCAGATTCGTTCTGCGATCGAACATGGTGGCGACCGCTCCAAGTACTTCGAGGTCGGCGTTGGTGTAGGAGCGGACGTCTTCGATCGTCTCGAGAAGTTGGCCGACGGCACGGTGCGAGAGCGTCTCGGCCTGGAATGGGATGAGCACATGCGAAGCGGCCGTGAGGCCGTTGAGGGTGAGGATGCCAAGCGACGGGGCGCAATCGATGAACACGTAGTCGTATTCGTCGGCCACCGTCTTGAGCGCACGCCCGAGGACGAACTCCCGTCCAGTCTTCGTCAGCAGGTGGATCTCCGAACCGGCGAGATCGATCGAAGAAGGGACGAGGTCGATGTCGTTTACGGTCACGATGACGTCCGCCATGTCGGCGCGGCCGAGCATGACATCGTGGACGGTGGCTTCGAGATGATCGGGATCGAGCCCGTTTTCGTAGGTGAGGCACGCCTGTGGGTCGAGGTCGATCATGAGGACGCGCTGTCCACGTTCGACGAGGGCCGCAGCGAGCGTGTGGACGGTTGTGGTCTTTGCCACTCCGCCCTTCTGATTCGCGACTGCGATGACCGTTCCCATAGAGCGAGTGTAGGAGGCGGGCACCGGATGCGTCGGGGTCGGTAGGGCTGCTGCATGGCAAAGAAGTACAAGGTCACCCGGATGCGCCGCGCCATCAACCGGACGGCATCGATGATGGCGCGACTGGGGAAGGGCTCCTCATGGGAGTTGACGGTCACCGGTCGCCGATCCGGCGAGCCGCAGACCGTCCCGGTCACTCCGGTTGATCTCGACGAGGCTCGCTATCTCGTTGCGCCGTACGGGGCCGTGGCGTGGGTGCACAACATCCGGGCTGCCGGTGAAGCCACCCTCGGTCGTGGCGGTTCGACCGATCGTATTTCGGTCACGGAAGTCGACGCCGACGAGGCCGGACCGGTGCTTGCGGTGTACTTTGCTGCCCTCCAACGCATCGTCGGCGCCTACTTCGATGTCCCCAAGAATCCGACCGTCGAGGATTTCGTCGCGGTGGCAGACAGCCATCCGGTGTTCCGGGTCGGCTGACGCATTCGCCAGTCAGAATGCGCGGTTGGCCTCATCTGCGCGATGCATGCTCCCAGAGCCCTCTCCAACGCCTGCGGAGCAGGCGCCACCTCATCCCACCTTCGGCGAGAGAGGCGAAGACCGGCGCCTTCGCTACTCGGCTACTCGGCTACTCGGCTACTCCGCTCCTCATTCCGCGCCGGGGGCGGGGGCGCAGGGGGTTTCTGGGCCGGGTTGGAGAACGGGGTGGCCGGTGTCTTCGATCACGACGGGAACGAGGCAGGCCCCGATACGGCCATCCGGTTCGAAGACAAATTGAGCGATGGCCGTCTTCCGGGCCTCCGCCGGATGAGCCTGCCAGACGAAGTTGCCGAGACCCCACGCGATCGGCTTCCCCTGGTACCAGCCCAGTGGTTGGAGCATGTGCTGATGGTGGCCGAAGACGCCGTCGGCGCCCGCGTCGATGAACGCCTCGGCGAGGCCGATCTCGAATGAGCGCGGCTTCGTGGTCCCCTGCTCGCCCCAGTGGATCGTGACGAGAACAAGGTCTGCGATCTCATTCGCGGCGCGGATCGCCGCTGTCATCGCCTCCGCCGAATCGCCGTCGGTCATCCCCGGCCGCTCATCCGTGACGATCCAGGATCCCGTCTCGGGATGCACACCTCCGCCTCCGATAATCGCGATCGTCCACCCGTTCCGCTCGACGAGAACCGGTCCGTAGGCCTCAGCAGGGTCTTTGCCCGCGCCGACGGGATCGATACCGACGGCTTCGAGATTGCGGCGAGCGTCCAGCATCGCTTCGAACCCGAAATCGATGGCATGGTTGTTCGCGAGATTTGCGACGTCCACGCCGGCGGCAGCCATCGAGGGCAACGCTTCCGGGTCGCAGCGGAATGTCCAGGGCTTGTCCCACGGCGTTCCCAGGTCCGACGCGGAGCATTCGAGGTTGACGACGGTGAGGTCGTCCTGGTGGAAGACGTCATGGAGGCCGGACCATGCGTAGTCGTAGCCGGTTGAGGGGAAGGACCGAACGAAGGTCGGGTCGAGGTTCACATCGCCGGTCCCGTTGATGACGAGGCGCCCTTTCGGTTTGGGCGGCGGCTCCGTAGACGTCGTTGTCGTGGACTCCACAACGGTGGTCGAAGGCGGTGGTGGAGCGGTTGTGGAGCTCGTTGTCGTGGTCGTCGGAGCAGGAAGCGGGGCGATCGTCGCGAACGCAGTCGTCGACGGGGCAGACGCTGCCGCGTCGTCCGAACAGGCCCCGATGACGGCCGTCAGTGCCAAGAAACCGAGGACGCGAAGGAATCGGATTCGATGCATCGAGAGAACGGTACCGTTCAGGGCTCGGAATGCTGTCGTTCGCGCGCGCTTGCGCGACCCGCGTTACCGAGTTGTTTTCAATCCAGGCAGAGAAGGAGCACAGGATGCAGAAGTGGGTCTATCGGTTCGACGAGGTCGAACAGGCCGAAGAATCAGTCGGCGGTGACTGGGACGCGGTGCGCGGATTGCTCGGCGGAAAGGGAGCGAACCTCGGTGAGATGTCGCGTACCGGCGTGCCGGTTCCCCCCGGGTTCACGATCACGACACAGGCATGCAACGCCTACCTGGACAACGATGAGAGCTTCCCAGACGGCCTCCTCGACCAGCTGAACGACGCCCTCGCGACCGTCGAGGCGGGCCTGGGCAAGAACTTCGGCTCGGCCGACTCGCCGCTCCTCGTGTCCTGCCGCTCCGGCGCAAAGTTCTCGATGCCCGGGATGATGGACACCGTTCTCAACATCGGTATCAACGATGAGGTCCTCCCCGGCATGGTCGTTGCGTTCGGCGACGAGCGCTTCGTCTACGACTCCTACCGCCGTCTTGTGCAGATGTTCGGCAGCGTCGTCATGGGCGTCGATGATCATCCGTTCGAAGAGGTGCTCACCGAGGCCCGTGCGGAAGCCGGCGTCGAGACCGACTCCGACCTCGATGCTGCCGCTCTGGCGAAGGTGCTCGAGCGCTTCAAGGCCATCGTGAAGGCCGAGACCGGCATGGACTTCCCCCAGGATCCCCGGGAGCAGCTGCTGATGGCCGTCGAAGCCGTCTTCAAGTCATGGAACGGCAAGCGTGCGTTCGCATACCGCGACGCCGCCAAGATCGCCCACGACCTCGGGACCGCTGTCAACGTACAGACGATGGTGTTCGGCAACATGGGCGACGGATCAGGAACTGGCGTCGCGATGTCCCGCAACGCAACCACCGGCGAGAATCGTCTCGAAGGTGACTACCTGATCAACGCCCAGGGTGAAGACGTCGTGGCCGGTATCCGGGTGACGCACCCGATTGCCGAACTCGCCGGCGATCTCCCCGAGGCGTACGCGGAGTTCGAGGACTACGCCAAGAAGCTCGAGACCCACTTCCGCAACATGCAGGACATGGAGTTCACGGTCGAGAAGGGGAAGCTGTGGCTGCTCCAGACCCGTGACGGCAAGCGCACGGCGCAAGCTGCGGTCCGCATCGCGGTCGACATGGTCGACGAAGGCATGATCAGCAAGGACGAGGCGCTCATGCGCGTCGAGACCGATCACGTCGACTTCTTCCTCCACCCCCAGTTCAATCTGGCCTCGAGGACTGAGGCGCTTGAAGGTGATCGCAAGATCGCCCTCGGTCTCAACGTCTCACCAGGTGCTGCCGTCGGTGTCGTTGCCTTCGATCCGGACCTCGCAGAGGCATGGGCGAAGGAAGGCAAGCCGGTGATCCTCGGTCGTCCGGAGACCAAGCCGGATGACGTTCACGGCATGCTCGCCGCTGAAGGCATCGTCACCACCCGTGGTGGTCGTACGAGCCACGCGGCGCTGGTCGCTCGTCAGTTCGGCAAGCCGGCGGTTGTCGGTGCCTCCGAGCTCGACATCGACCTCAAGGCACGGACGATGGTCATGGGCGACATCGTGGTGAACGAGGGCGACTGGCTCTCCGTCGACGGCACGACCGGCGAGGTCTTCCTCGGCAAGGTCGAGACCGATGTCCCCGACATCGACGATCCGTGGCTCACGAAGATCCTCGAGTGGGCAGATGAGCGGCGCAAGCTCGACGTGTGGGCGAACGCCGACTACCCGATCGATGCTGAGCGTGCCCGTCTCTACGGTGCCCGCGGTATCGGCCTCTGCCGGACCGAGCACATGTTCTTCGAGCCGGAGCGACTCCCGATCGTCCAGAAGATGATCCTGTCCGACGATCTCGCCGAGCGTGAGGAAGTGACGTTCTCGTTGCTTCCCATGCAGCGCGAAGACTTCGCAGGTCTCTTCCGGGCCATGGACGGCTACCCGGTCGTCATCCGTCTCATCGATCCGCCGTTGCACGAGTTCCTCCCCGGCTGGGGCGAACTCACCAACGAGATCGCTGATCTCAGGATCGCGCTCGCCACTGGTGGCGATGCGGCTGCAATCGAGGCAGAGATTGCCGAGAAGGCCGCAATGCTCGACCGTGTCGAGGCGCTGCGCGAAGAGAACCCGATGCTGGGTCTGCGCGGTGTACGTCTCGGCATTCTCCGTCCGGAACTGACCCGCATGCAGGTGCGGGCGATCATCGAGGCAGCATGTCTGGTCGCCGGCGAAGGCGTCGACGTGCACCCCGAGATCATGATCCCGCTGACCAGCCACGTGAACGAGCTTGCGCGTCAGCGCAGCGTTCTCGAGAAGGAAGCCAAGGACGTCATGGCCGAGCAGGGTGTCGAGGTCGACTACAAGTTCGGCACGATGATCGAAATCCCGCGTGCTGCCGTGACGGCAGACCAGATCGCCGAGTACGCCGAGTTCATCTCCTTCGGGACGAACGACCTCACGCAGATGACGTACGGCATTAGCCGGGACGACGCCGAGAAGGGCTTCCTCATGGAGTACCTGTCGGAGGGCATCCTGGCCGACAACCCGTTCTTCACGATCGACCCCGACGGTGTCGGGCAGTTGATGGCGATCGCTCTCGAGAAGGCGAAGTCGGTGCGTCCTGATCTCGAGGCCGGCATCTGCGGCGAGCACGGCGGCGAGCCGCGCTCGATCGCTCTCTGCCACGACCTCGGTCTGAAGTACGTGAGCTGCTCACCGTTCCGTGTACCGATCGCCCGCCTCGCAGCCGCGCAGGCGCAGATCGTGAACCCGAGGTAGAACAGCTGCCAGCTGCCAGCTGCCAGCTGCCAGCTACGAGCGAGAGCCCGTCCTTGGCTCCCGAAAGGGGAGCCGCGGGCGGGCTCTTCTTGAGCTGTCAGCTACCAGCTTCCAGCCACGAGCACGACATTTCATCATTCCGCTCGGGCAGCCTCTCGCACGTCGGATGTTGTCCATGTCCTCACAGCCCCGGAGTTCGTGGCTCCGATGCCTGCTCCTTGGCTTGGGAGCACGGCGCCAATCACTCCTGCTTGCTGGTAGCTGGAGGCTGGTAGCTGGTAGCTCGTGCTGCGTCGGTCTACAGCTCCTCGACAGACGGACCGATACCCACTCATGGACCTACTCCAGGGGGATCTTGCTGCGTTTCCGTTGCGGGACGTTGTGCTGCTGCTTGCGCAGCGGCATCAGACCGGGGTGCTCCGCGTCGAAACGGGGAACCTGACCGGGCGGGTGTTCTTCGTGGATGGCCGGGTGACCTATGCGACGACGCGCGATGGAGACGGTTCGGTTGCGGCTCTCGCGCACCTCGGCAGCCGACCGGAACGCGATCGTCGCGGTCGCAACCCCGGCGGGAAGTGGCCCGATCCGGCCCGCCCGCTGATCCTGCAGCAGATCGGCGAAGTGCTCGTCCGTCTCGAGCACAACGTCGCCGGGCGCTTCTGGTTCGTTGAAGGGGTGACCACGCGGGCCTACGGAGAGACGGAGATCCAACGGTTCGAGGCAGACGAGGTTCTCGCAGCGGCAGACGGGCGACGCAAGGAGTGGGCCGAGATCGCCCGCACCCTGCCCGACGCCTCCGTCCGGTTCGTGATGCGCCCCCACCTCGATGCCGGGGTGACCAGAGCAGTCATCCCCGCTCCGGCGTGGCCGATCCTCGCTGCTGTAGGGGCCGGTGCGACGGTCCAGCAGGTTGCCGAGCACCTCAGCCTCTTCGAGTTATCCGCGGCACGCCTCATCGCCGATCTCTACATCGAAGGGCTGATCGTCCCCGAGCACGAGTCCGAGGGTGCTCCAACCGTTCTGGTCAACGTCGACGTCGTGCTGTAGCCGGCCGTCAGACCGGCGGCGTTGTGCCGGTCGCCAGGCGCATGATCCAGACGATCAGGAGCAGCGCCGCCGTTCCCCCGAGGACGTAGTTGACCCACCGTCGGTGATGCCACTGGATCCAACCCGCTCGGTGCGCCAACCAGATCGTCCACGCTCCGAGGAGTTCGGCGACGACGAGAAGGATGAGGGGGTGGTAGCGCAGTGCCTCCATGACGTTGCCTCTCACCAGGTGACCGGCGGCCCTCGTCATGCCACACCCGGGGCACGCCACCCCGGTGCAGTTGGCGAACCCGCAGATCGTCGGACTCGCGTCCGATGGGTTGACCGCTGCGAGTGCGATCGCCGCGACGAACGGGATCGCAAGCAGCGACCCCTGCCCCAGTCGGGACCCCGCGGCGAACGCAGTGGTCACGAGGCCGCAGCGAACAGGCCGATGACGAGTGCGAAGAACAAGAATGCGACACCGATGATCATCAGAACGGTCGAGATGATCCCGAGAATCCGACCCGCTTGGGCCGTACCGCGATTCTGCGGTGGCCGCAGACCGGCATCGATCCCGGCGAGTTCCTTGTTCCCCATAACCCATGCAATCGGGCCGAGGATCTGGCACAGCACAAGCGACAGGATCCCGAGAACGAGAACCGTGGTTGCCTGGCTGTCTTCCTGGTAGTACTGGTCAGTCATGGTTCCAGTATGGCCCGGTCGATCGGCGGAGGCCACTCAGGAACTGACGTGGTGGAGCGCTGCGCGCGGGCCGCCCGGTGGAGGACGACCCGCGGTCGACAGCGGGCCCCTCTAGCTCCGCCCAGAGCCTGCCAATGGTTGGTCTTCTTCGACGTCGGTCAGGTCGATGATGTCGGCGATCTGCTCGGTGTACGGCGTAGCGGCCGCTGCCAGATCGTGAATCTTGGTCTCGACTTCGGTGATCGCTGCGCGCAGGTGATCGAGACGGGCGGAGATCCGGAGTTCCTCGCGGCTCGCCTCGCCGACGATCTCGTTTGCGATCCGGTCGGCTTCTTCCGAAGCCGTGGCCAGCCTCGCCTCCGCGGTGCGCTCGCTGAGTTCGATGACGTGCTGACGATCTCCGACGGCTGAGGCGCGTGCGGTCTCCGCCTCAAGCATCATCTCGAACGACGCCTCGTCCGCCTCGGTGACCAGCTCCTCCCACCGGCCGTGCGCTTCGATGATCACCTTGTCGCGTTCGAAGTGCATCTTGTCGATCTTGCCCCGCGCACTGTCGAGGCGCTGGGCTGCGTCGCGCTGCGCGCCGGCCACGATCTGATCGGCCCGCGTGGCACCCTCGCTGATCATCTCCTGCTTGGTGCGCTGTGCGGCAAGGAACGTGCGTCGAATGGCATCTACCGATTCGTCGGCTTCCTGAACCCTGGCTTCGAGGACGCCGGTGTCGCGTTCGTACGACCGGAGTGTGGCAACCAGGCGATCCATGACGCGATCGACCTCAACGGGGTCGTAGCCTTTTCGGCGTACCGTCCCGAATCGGTGTGCTTCAACGGTTGTGGCCTCGATCTTCATGCGTCATTCTCCCCGGAATGCTCCGTCCGTTGCTGCCCCTGCAAACCATGCAGAGCGACCGGGTTGGCCGCAGTCAAGGCGGAACCTTACGGTGGAAATCAGCGGCTCGCAAGGGGTTATCCACAGCTTTCGTGTGCCGCTGGCCCTCCCGTCCCGAAAGACACTCCTGGACGACCGGCGCTGAGTGGGGTAGAACAGGGGAATGAACCGCATCACTGTCGACATCAACAAGGAATGGCTCTCCGTCGCAGATATATGCGAGTACATGGATGTCTCTCCGTTCGTTGTGACGAGTCAGTTGCGATCTGGCGGACTCCCCGCGGTGAAATTCGGCAGGGAGTGGCGCGTGTCGCGACAGGATTTCGAGGATTGGATCAACGCACAGCGCGAGCAGACCGAAGTGTCGGTCGAGGCGTAGCCCGACGGTGCGTGATTGTGTCGAGACCCGACTGTTCGCGAACCGCTCGGCGCCTCGCGTTGACTCGACGGAACGCCTACTGCGGTAGCGTTACCTGCCCCTTGAAGGAGAGACTGTGCCACGAACCGTTGCTGTGGTTCTTGCGAACGAACCCGGAACCGGATTCACCGGCTCCAAGTACCTGAGTGACATCGGCGGAGCCCCGTTGATCAACCGGGTGCTTGCCGACGTCGCAACGTGGCCGGTCGATGAGGCTGTCGTCGTTCTCGGTCCAGACGCCGAGGGCATTGTCTCCGACATGGCTCCAACCGACGCGATGGTCGTGATCGATCTGGAGTGGAGGGAAGGCTCTGCAGCTTCGCTCCGTGTCGGCCTTGACGTGGTCATGCGGGGACCGGCGACCGATCTCGTTCTGATCGCACGAGCCGACCAGCCGGGAGTCACGGCAGAGGATGTCGCCCAGTTGATCGAAGCGGCAGAGGGGGCGGCCGCGGCGGTTCCGAAGTACCGGTATCGGCGGGACTTCCCCGTTGTCCTCGGAAGAAAGATCTGGGAGCGTCTGTTGGGGTCCGAAGGCGACGTCGACATCCTCGATCTGCTCGATACTCATCCCGATCGTGTCGAGGAGATCTGGTTTGAACACCTCGCTGCTTCGAGGATTCTCGAACCCGGCGACCTGCCGGGTCGGTGAGCGGGCGGCTGGCCCGACGGCGACGGCGACCGCGTCCGTTAGGATTGCGGCCGCATCGCCTCCGAGTGTTTGGAAAGGGGGAGCGGGATGGCATCGATTTCGGCAATTCAGTCCATGGGCCACCGCAATGAGACCAAGCTGCGCAAAGCGGGGGTGCGCACCACGGACTCGCTGCTCAAGGGCGCAGCCACGCGTACCGGGCGGCGGCGGTTGGCTAAAGAGACGGGCTTGTCGGAAAGTGACATCCTCTCCTGGGTGAACCGGGCGGATCTGCTGAGGATCACCGGCGTCGGCTCCGAGTATGCAGACCTCCTCGAGATCGCCGGTGTCGACACCATCCGCGAACTCCGTCGACGGAACCCTGAACGCCTGCTCGAGGCGATGACCGAACTGAACCTCAGGAAGCGACTGGTGCGTCGTCTCCCCACTGAGGGCATGGTCTCCGGGTGGGTCGACGAGGCGAAGGCTCTCGAACCGCTCGTTACCCACTAGCGATCAAGAACGTACGCGACGAAGCCCCGGCCGATCAGCCGGGGCTTCGACGTGAGACGAGGGTGCTACTTGTCGCCGGTCGCCTTCTTGGCCGCCGTCTTCTTGGGCGTAGCCTTTTTGGGCGTGGCCTTCTTGGCCGTAGCCTTCTTGGCCGTAGCCTTCTTGGCCGTCGCCTTCTTGGCCGTAGCCTTCTTGGCCGTCGTCTTTTTCGGAGTGGTCTTCTTGGCGGGAGTCTTCACTTCTGCCTCGACCTCCACCTTCACCGGCTTCGGACCCGCCACGCCCGGCGTGAATTGCTCGCGCCAGTTGTGGAGTGCCGTCTCGAGTTGCTCGCGGACCACCTCGACGCGCTCTTGGAACTGGTCGACGTCGACCCTGACCTGGATCTGTTCGACGACCTTCGCCTCCTGGATGAGATCAACGCTCTCCTGGATCTGTTCGGCGACACGTGAGTCGCGGATTGCTCCGGTCACTTCGCGGCCAGCAGCCTCGAGGTCTTCGATCGAAGTCTCCGTGAACAGATTCGTTCCGAACTCCACGAACTTGCGGCCGGTCACCATCGGTGCTCCGACGGCTGCGTAGAACGCCTTCGTAACGTTCTCCTTCTGGGTGTCCATGACTGAGGTCATGTTGCTTCCTCCTGTTCGTCGCGGGCGAAGCTTCGATAGATCTCCACCAGCGCCTGTTTCTGGGTCTTGCTCAAGGCCGGGTCTGCGGCGATTGCTTCCTCGACGCCGGAGTGATCGACATCGTCGAGAAGGCCCGCGCGCTCGTAGAGCGATTCGGTCCGGATGTCGAGAGCCCTGGCGATCGACATGAGGATCTCTGCGGATGGTTTGCGCAGGCCTCGCTCGATCTGTGAGAGGTAGGGGTTTGAGATCCCTGCCTGATCGGCGAGCTTGCGGACGGACATCGCAGATCGTGTCCGCTGCTCTTTGATGAATGCCCCTACGTCGGGGACCGTCGGACTCTTCACAATGATTGCAGCATATCGCATAGTGCTAACTATTGCTAGCACGTGCCGATGGGTTCGGCCGCCAACTACGAGAAGGCGGTGCCGCGAGCAGCGAGTTGAGCATCGAGCGCCGTCTGGACCGATCTTCGAATGTCCTCGGATCGTTCGAGCATCCGCAAAGGGTCTGGTTCGGATCCGGGGTTCTCGGGCAGCACCGGCGGGAGGAATCGCATGTGCCAGCGAACGGGGAGGGGGATGGGATTCAAGAAGATGGCGATCTCCTCCACACGCTGCTGCGGAAACACCATCCGCACCAACTGAGCGAGGCGTTTGGAGACGGCGACCGCCGGATGAACTTCTTCGGCGCCGAGGATTGCGACCGGGACGATCGGAACGCCGGTCGTCTCGGCGAGGTGGACGAATCCGCCTCGACCAAATCGCTGCACGTGATATGCATCCCACACCGGCTTCATGAAACCCGACGATCCTTCGGGGAAGACGCCGAGGAGGCCTCCGTGCTCGAGGAGGTATCGGGCGTCGTCACGGCTGGCGTATACAGCTCCGATCTTGCGATACATGTGCGATACCCACGGGAGCATGTTGAAGATCTCGGTTGCGCTGACCCGAACCCGCCTGGGCCGCGGTGCGGAGTTCAAGATCGCAAGAGCCAGCATTGCCGCGTCGTATGGGAGTGCAGCGCCACCGTGGTTGGCGACCAGCATCGCCGGGCCATCCATGGGCACGTTCTCGATCCCCTCGACGTCCACGCGGAAGTAGTCGTAGTAGAGGCCGTTCATGACGTGCCAGGCCATCTCGTGGATCACGGGGTCGAGTCCGATGGGGTCGACGTCGTAGCTGGCCAGGTGCAGGTGTCGGAACAGGGTTGGCCACGTGTCGAAGCCGAGCCGACCCGTGGCCGGCACGGCAACGTCGTATCGGCCTGGCCCGCCATGGAGCGTGCACGCCTCGGTGCCGCTCACGATGGGGAGGCCACAGCCGTGTCCCTCGATGCTGCGCCACTGGCAGCGTTGGTCCTGGTCGACCAAACCTGCCAGTCGGGCGTACAGACCGGCGCGCCGGACGCGAGCCTCGGCCCGGTCCTCTTCACTGACACCGGGAATCGGGAAGAGCGGTGCAGCATCCTCGATCGGGGTTTCCGCCGCTTCTGGCATCGGCGTCGCGAGCGCCTCGACAAGTTCGGCCTTGTTCATCTTCGAGCGGCCGGCGAGGTTCGCAGCGCGCGCCAGATCGACGAGTTCGGCCTTGGTCATTGCCGCAAGCGTGTCCCGGTTCACCGTTCGGCCCCCTGGGGGACCCGGCCGTATGCGACCATTGTCGTCTGGCGACAGGTGAGCTCGGGATGGAAGTCGAGGACGTCTTCCATGCCGGACGTGTCCATCACACGCCCATGCTTGAGAAGCGCAATGGTGTGCTTCGGCAGTGGGATCCCGGTGCCTGCAAGGCCCCGGAGCGCCGCGTGGAACGCCCGTTTCGGGAGCGGCTGCGGTATGCGTCTACCAAGACGCAAGATGCGAGAGAGGTAGAGCTGGCCACGGCCTGCGATATTGAACGTTCCGGGGGTTGGACGCTCGATCGCGTGGAGGAACGCGTCGCGTGCGTCTCCTTCGGAGATGAGTTGGAGGCGCGGATCGAAGCCGAGCAGGGTCGGCACGCCGGGGAGCGTGAGGTAGGCACTGATGGGGTTGTTGATCGTCGGGCCGAAGATCGGCGCAAGCCGCAGAATGGTGTAGTCGACGTGGTCGTGACGCTCCGCCGTCTCGCGGACAAACAGCTCCATCTGTTCCAGATCCCGCTGATACCGGCCACCGGACCGAGCCAGATCCGAGTCGACCGTCACCACTGAAGGCGAGCGGGGGCCGGCACCGTACACCGCGCCGTCCGACTTGACGATCACGTGACGCACCGACTCGCACCGTCCAATGGCGCCGAAGAGGGCCTGAGCCCCAACCGTGGATTCCTCGTGGGCACGGGTCGACCCGAGGAGGGCGGAACGATCAACCGTCTGGAGATGGACCACCGTCTGCGGCTCCAGGTCGAGCAGGTATCGGGCAAACGACAAGTGGTCGACATCGAGCCGCTCGAAGTGGGAGGTGAACCGCTCGACCGGATCCAGGTCGTCGACGGCGAACACCTCGGTGCCGGGAATCCGCTCGAGATGCTGAATGATCCGGCCACCGGTCCGGGTGGCCGCACCCGTGACAAGGACGCGTCGCATCCCGTAGAGGGTAGAGAAGGCGGACTGGCTCCGGCGAGCCGGGGGAGAGAGTCGCCGGTCGCCAGTCGCCGGTCGCCAGTCGAAGGGGGGTAGCTGAGTAGCGGAGTAGCTGAGTAGCTGAGGAAGGCACCGCTGAGTCGTCGGCTACCTGGCCACCCCGCTACTACGAGGTCACGAACGGTCGGGGCGGGATCGCTCCTACGCTACGGGGTTCAAGGGAAACGGAACTATGTCGGGAGACGGAAGCTTGATCATCGTGATGCGTTCGGACGCGACTCGTGAGGACGTCGACCACGTCCTGGCGAGACTCGCCGAGGTCGAAGCCGAGGCCCATGTCTCCGAGGGCAGTCGCCGAACGGTCATCGGGATCGTTGGAGATCGCACCCGCGTCCAGCAACTGCCGTGGGAGGCGTTCTCTGGCGTTGAACGAGCCGTCCCCGTCCTGAAGCCCTTCAAGTTCGTGAGCCGTGACTTCCAGGTCGAGGACTCAATCGTCGACGTGGGCCCAGCGAAGATCGGCGGAGGGCACTTCGCCCCGATCGCCGGACCCTGCGCTGTCGAGGACAGGGACCAGTTGTTTGCGTCTGCGGAGGCGGTCCAGAAGGCAGGCGCGACCATCCTGCGAGGAGACGCCTTCAAGCCGAGGACGTCCCCGTACGCATTCCAGGGCCTCGGAGAGGCCGGCCTGGTGCTGCTCTCCGAAGCTCGCGAAGAGTTCGGAATGCCGTTCGTCGTCGAAGTCCTCGATCCACGCGACGTGGACCTGGTGTCGTCGTATGCGGACCTGATCCGCGTCGGAACTCGGAACATGGCCAATTTCTCACTGCTCTCCGAGCTGGGGCGCCAACCCAAGCCGGTGATGCTGAAGCGGGGCTTCACCGCCACGATCGAGGAGTGGCTGAACGCCGCCGAGTACATCTACAAAGAGGGCAACCACAACGTGGTCCTCTGCGAGCGCGGCATCCGGACGTTCGAGACCGCGACACGCAACACGCTGGACATCGCCGCCGTCCCGGTCGTGAAGGGACTGTCGCATCTGCCGATCATCGTCGACCCCTCGCATTCCGGCGGCAGGCGCGAACTGGTCGCACCGCTGACCCGCGTTGCTGTCGCAGCCGGCGCCGACGGGTTCATGGTTGACGTTCACCCCTCGCCGGAGACGGCGCAGGTCGACGGGCCGCAAGCCATCCTTCCCGGCGAATTCGCCGAACTCATGGACGAGGTCAGGGCGCTCGCTGCCGCCATGCACGTCGAGGTCTAGTTCCATGGCCCGGGCGCTCATCTCAGGTACGGGTCTCATCGGGACGTCGATCGCCTTGGGGCTTCGCGGCCTCGGGTGGGAGACCCTCGGGTGGGACGCGAACCCTGAGGCTCTCGCCGGTGCCGTGAACGTCGGTGCCGTCGATTCGGTCGCGAGCATCGAAGCCGCAGATCTCGGACCCGATGACCTGCTGGTCCTCGCCTCTCCACCATCATCGGTCCTTGCCACCGTCGCCGACCTGGAGACCGAGGCTCTGGTCGTCGACGTGGCTTCGGTCAAGGGACCGATCGTCGCCGCCTCACGGACTCCACGCTTCGTTGGGACGCACCCAATGGCAGGACGCGAAGTCACAGGACCGGATGCGGCTCGTGCCGGTCTCTTCCGGGGAGCTACGTGGGTCATCGTGGCGAACGGTGCCGACGAAGCGGACGTCCGGTTCGTCGAGCGTGTGGTCACGGATCTCGGGGCCCGACCCGTACGGATGACAGCCGCAGAGCACGACGCCGCCGTTGCTCGCATCAGCCATGTTCCGCAGATCCTCGCGGCCGCGCTGCTCGAGGGAGCCAACCAGGTTCCCCAAGCAATGGATCTCGCAGCCGGCAGCTTCCGGGACCTCACACGCGTTGCTTCCTCGGACCCCGGCGTGTGGCTCGACATCCTCTCCGCCAACCGCGATGAGGTGGCCGACGCCATTGAGTGGCTCCGGGCCCGCCTCGCGACCGTGCTGGAATCCGAAGAGCAGTTGGCCGAGACCCTCGCCGATGCCCGGCACCTACGCGCCGCCCTGGGTCACGGTCTTGGCGTGGTCCGTGTGACCCTCGAGGACCGCCCGGGAGAGATGGCGGCCGTCGGCCGAGCGCTCGCGGACAGCGGCGTCGACCTCCGAGACCTCCAACTGCGTCATGCCCCGTACGGCGGAGGGGGAATCCTGACCCTGTCGGTTCGCTCGGGCCACGAAGCCGCCCTGCGAGCATCACTCGAAGCCGAGGACTTCAGCGTTGTTGTTCCATCAGGCGAAGAAGACTGATCGCCCCCACCGCGATGCCGTGCTCAATCGCGGCCTCGTCGATGTCGAAGGTTGGTGAATGGAGATCGACCGGATGCTCGGTCGTCCCGACTCCGAGGCGTATGAGCGCCCCAGGGACCTCTTCGAGGAGCCACGAGAAGTCCTCTGAACCCATGGACTGCGGTGTCGGCTGAATGCCTTCTGGTCCCAGGACGGATGCCGCGGCCGACTCGATCGTCTTGATCACGTCGATGTCGTTCTCGACCGGCGGTGCCCCGCGGCGATGCTTGACCTCGATGCCCGCGCCGAACGGTGCTGCGATCGCCTCTGCCTGGCGGTCGATGATCTCAGCGAGACCGTTCCAGACACTGCCGTCCTGAACCCGCGCCGTTCCCGAGATCTCGATCTCGGTGGGAATAGCATTTGCGGTGTCGCCACCCGAGATCTTGCCGAACACGATGGCGAGGTGCTGTCGAGGATCGAGTTCCGACCGGACCATCGCCGGCAGGTCGACGACGATGCGGGCTGCGACATGGACCAGGTCGACGGTCCGATGCGGCCGGGACGTGTGGCCACCGGGACCGGTGAGTCGGACGGTGATCTTGTCGGCTGCACTGGTGATCGGGCCCGTCTTCAGCCCGACAACCCCCGCGGGGATGGTCGGATCGACATGGAAGGCGATCAGCGACTGCAGGTCCCGGTGGACGCCCTCTTCAACCAGCTTGGCGGCACCCGAAGGAAGCTCTTCCTCCGCCGGTTGGAAGATGATTCTCGCCGTGCCGGGGAGATCATCGAGGAGCGCGAGGGTCCTGGCGATCCCGATGGCCATTGCGGCGTGGGCGTCGTGTCCGCAAGCGTGCATCACCCCGTCGGTCTGGGATCGATAGGGGAGGCCCGTGTTCTCGTGGATGGGGAGGGCGTCGATGTCGGCACGGAACCCGACCACGGGCGGCCCATCGCCAACTTCGACCGTCAGACCGACAAGGTCGTCCCGGACTTTGGGTGCGAGACCGTGTTCTGAGAGCGCTTCGGCGATGCGGTAGGTCGTCCGCCGTTCCGACCATGAGACCTCGGGGTGGCGATGGAGGTCGCGGCGTATCCGGATGGCGTCGGGGGCGATGGTGGTGGCGTGCGCGGCGACACGTTCGGCGAGGCTTGGCATTGGAGAGATTCTAAGGGTTTCGCGCGCACTCGACCCTCCCTACGCTACGGGCGAGGAGGAACCATGTCGAAACAGCCCACCTTCACGATTGGTATCGAGGAGGAGTACTTCATCGTCGATCGGGAGACCCGCGACCTCGTTCCCGACATGCCGGGTGGTCTGCTCGCTGCGTGCGAAGAGATCACCGAGGGGATGGTGAGCCCGGAGTTCATCCGATCCCAGATCGAAGTGGGCACCCCGGTGAGCCAGAACGTGAAGGAGGCCAGAGCCCACCTCGCCCAGTTGCGTACCGACGTGGCGAACGTCGTCTCCGAATATGGAATGGCGATCATCTCATCATCGACCCACCCGTTCGCGGCATGGGATGAGCAGCTCCACACCGACAAGTCGCAGTACAACACCCTCGCCGAAGCCCTCCAGGGGGTGGTGCGCCGTCTGCTGATCTGCGGGATGCACGTCCACGTGGGGATCGAGGACGAGGACGTCCGCATCGACCTGATGAACCAGGTGCTGTACTTCCTTCCTCACCTGCTCGCCCTCTCGACATCCTCGCCGTTCTGGCACGGGGACGACACCGGCCTCAACTCGTACCGCACGGCGGTGTTCCGGACGCTGCCCCGCACCGGCATGCCGGACGAATTCCTCGACTGGAGTGACTACCAGCGCCACGCCCAGATCCTCGTGACCTCGGGTGTGATCGAAGACACGACGAAGCTCTGGTGGGACATCCGTCCCTCTGGCCGCTACCCGACGCTCGAGATGCGATCGACCGACATCGCCACCCGCCTCGATGACGGCATCACGCTCGCCGCCTTCTACGTGTCGTTGCTTTCGATGCTGTGGCGACTCCGCCAGGACAACCAGCGCTGGCGGGTCTACTCCCGCATGCTCCTCAAGGAGAACATCTGGCGCGCTCAGCGCTACGGCATCTCGGAATCGCTCATCGACTTCGGCATCGGGAAACTCGTACCGATCCCCGACCTCGTCGAGGAGTTGATCGAACTCACCGGCGAGGACGCCCGTCGCCTCGACTGTGTCGAGGAGATCACGCACGTTAGGGAGATCCTGCGACGGGGCACGAGCGCCGACCGTCAGCGACTCGTCTACGAAGGTGCCCTGGCGGCGGGTGCGGACGAGCGGGAAGCCTTGATCGGCGTGGTTGATTTCCTCATCGAAGAGACGGTCGCGGGTCTATGAACACGATCAGGGTCGCCGGAGCGCAAATCGACCTCACCGTCGGGGACCTCGTCGGCAACGAAGAACGCATTCTCGAGGCGATGCACTTCGCGGAGAACGCCGAGGCCGATGTGCTGCTGCTCCCCGAACTCGCGATCGTCGGCTATCCGCCCGAGGATCTGGTCCTGCGCGAGGGGTTCATCGAGGAGAACCTCGGCGTGTTGGAGCGGTTGGCCGCGGCGTCCCGCCGGTGTGCGGTGGTCGTCGGTTTTGTCGATCCGCTCGACCGCGGTGTTCTCGACGACGACTCGGTTGAGCGCCGGGTCACCAATGCGGCAGCCGTGCTCTCCGGTGGGCGAATCATCGGGGTGTATCACAAAGAACTCCTCCCGAACTACGGCGTCTTTGACGAGGCCCGCTACTTCGCCGAGAGCCGCGATCCAGTGCGGCTGTGGGAGATTGCCGGTGTCGCCGCCGGCGTCTCGATATGCGAGGACATCTGGTCGCCGCACGGACCGCCGGCGCGCCAGGCCGAGGCCGGGGCGACGCTGCTCCTGAACCTGAACGGTTCGCCGTTCCACGCGGGGAAGAGTGCCGAGCGCGTGCGCCTGTTGTCCGCCGAGGCCAAGCGGAATTCCGCGGCGATCGTCTACGTGAACTGTGTCGGTGGGCAGGACGAACTCGTTTTCGACGGCGACTCGATGGTCTTCGACGCCGAAGGGTCCCTCATCTACCGGGCTCCGCAGTTCAGCGAGGAACTGTTCGTCCTCGACGTTCCGGTTCCAACCGGTCGCGAACGTACCGTGGAGGCCGTGCCGGCGGTGGAGGTCGCGCCCGGCCGTGAGTCGATCCGCATGCCGGACTCGGTGGATCGGCTCTCGGACGAAGCCGCCGTCTACGAAGCACTGGTTACCGGACTGCGTGGCTATGTGACGAAGAACGGATTCAAAGAAGTGGTGATCGCTTCGTCCGGCGGAATCGACTCTGCGTTGACCGTCGCTGTCGCGGTCGATGCGCTCGGTCCGAGTGCGGTTCACACGCTGACGATGCCGTCGCGCTACTCGTCAGAAGGATCGGTCAACGACTCTCGGGCGCTGGCTGAGAACTTCGGCTGCAGGTTCACAGTCATTCCGATCGAGGAGGCGTTCGGCGTCTTCCTCGAGACGCTCGATCCGCTCTTCCACGGCACCGAGTCCGGTGTTGCAGAGGAGAACCTCCAGGCCCGGATTCGTGGCACGATTCTGATGGGCGTGTCGAACAAGTTCGGTGGCATGGTCGTAGCGACCGGCAACAAGTCGGAGATGGCCGTCGGCTACGCAACCCTGTACGGCGACATGGCCGGCGGGTACGCCGTGCTCAAGGATGTCTACAAGACCGTCGTCTACCGCCTCGCCCGCTGGAGGAACCGGCACGGTGTGATGATTCCGCAGGAGATCATCGACAAGGCTCCGTCCGCGGAACTCCGCCCTGACCAGTTCGACACCGACTCGCTACCGCCGTACGACGTCCTCGATGCGGTCCTCGAGGAGTACATCGAGCGGGACCGGACCGTGAAGGAGATCGCTGCGACCGGATACGACCGGGACCTGGTGGCCCGCATTGGACGCATGGTTGACCGCAACGAGTACAAACGCCGGCAGGCACCCCCGGGTGTGAAGATCACCCGCAAGGGATTCGGGAGGGACCGACGCCTCCCGATCACCAATCGGTACCTC
>Ga0316197_10000647_pt1 | contig 24388 bp, 26 predicted proteins | sample OudBiesiAoxic_MG_FD_204939 | JGI IMG/M metagenome (GOLD analysis project Ga0316197, IMG submission 204939) | Coastal sediment microbial communities from Oude Bieten Haven, Netherlands - site A oxic | ecosystem: Environmental > Aquatic > Marine > Coastal > Sediment | place: Netherlands... | reverse complement strand
AACATTCTTTAGTCTTTAAACAAGTGTTTGATATTTTCAAAGTCTGTTTTTCCGTTAGCGATCTCGTTAAAATCTAAGCCTGAAACTTCATGTGGGAAAACTAACCATTCTTCAGATTCATGTATAAAATAATCTGGTACCATATCAACCGCTTTATTTTTAGGTTTGTAATAAGGCGTTGCGATACGTACGTCACGTGGCATATTAAGGCGCATCAGCTCACTTAATTTCTCTTTTAAAGCAACGACACTTCTACCAGAGTCAAATACGTCATCAACAATTAATAAACCATCATTAGCATTTGCATTTTCTATAATGTAATGCAAACCATGAACTTTGATCGTTTTGCTTTGTTTGCCAATACCATAATAAGAGGAAGTTCTAACCGCAATATGGTCAGTCTCTACTTTTTTGAAGTCAAAGTATTCCTGTACGGCGATGCCGATCGGTGCACCACCACGCCAAATACCAACAATAAATTGTGGACGGAAGCCACTTTCGTAAACCTGTGCAGCTAAACGAAATGAATCTTCTAATAGCGTTTTCGCAGTGATAAATACTTTGTCTGACATAGGGCCTCTCCTGTTAATTGTGGGCGAAGTTTAGACTAACGTCGCAATAATTCAATCACTAAAAGCAATAAGAGTGTCAATTAAAGTCTATATTCTTGACATTTTTTATTCAAAATCAAACTTGGGGGGATATAAAAAAAGATATCCTTGCTGCTAGGGAGTAAATTGGGTATTTTCTTATACTGTGTTGTTTGCCGATAATATCGTAGACAAATAGGTATATAATGAGATGTATCGGATTCTCTATTAGATATAATTCAAAGGAAATGGATGTCTAACTCTCCCCCCTATGAGCGTTTTGAACAGGTGCAGCTAAAGTTACAAGGTTTACTCAAAGAAACTGTTATTACTACGTTATTAGAAAATAGAGTGCCCGTTGCGATTGCAGATAAATTGGCACATCAAATTGTTGAAAATACAGATCTAGAACATTTTTATTCAATCATTGAAAAAAATATCCAAGATACTCGTTTTCCTAAGCAACGTATTCTTGATCGCACTATTGTGCATATGTTTGAAATGTTATATCGCACGCTTAATGCAGCTGCTGTTTCTGCCAATGAAGTAACGGAGGAGCCATTCTTTAATATTGTCCCACGGGGTGAATGTTTAGATCTTTTTCTTCAGCTTGTAAAAGAGTACTGTATGGGAGATGAAGAGATAGAGATACACACACAGAAGATTGAGCCGATGATTCATCATCATTATAATGGCGAGATCATTGATTGGCAGGGAATATATGCAAGTGATGAATTCAAGGTTTACTTTGATGATTTATTTCACTTAATCTTAAGCCGTCTGCGCAAAGATCAAAAACCGATCCCTGCTCTTGAAAATAAAATTCCTCATAAATATCGCCCTTACCGCATTAATTCATTTTTAAACCAAATTTGCCTAATGTGGGAGCAACAAAATAGTGATGTAGATCTTGAACGTTAACGTTTGAAACGTAATAGGTTTTCAACAGTCAGCCCTGCCTCTTGTGCGCTATTAAAATTACCTTGAACTAGCGCTTCATTTATCACCCCCTCTTTTAAAAGCGTTAGCGTATTAACAAGTAGTTTGTTTTTTTCGGGGTGTTGCTCAAAATTGTCTACATGCATTTGAATTATTGCCTTTATTGAACGCTTGTGTGATTGGCATTGAGCGTATATTAACGGCTGTGTTTGGCTATATTCAGCACAGCAATTATTAAAGTAGTCGCCTCGAAAATCACCCAAGGTTGTATCCCGGTTGTTAACAAAGTCATCTAAAAGTTCAAATAGTGCTAAAAGGGCATCTTTGCCTACTTCTGCACTTGCTAGCTTGAATTTTAAGTGTGTTATTTCTAGTTGATCACGATGAATAAGTGTAGCCAAAATTAGTTCATCTTTGCTGATAAAATGGTTGTAAAGCGTTTTTTTTGCAACAGATGCAGTTTTAATTATTTCGTTAATGCCTACGGCATGGAAGCCTTTTTGATAAAACAGTGAAAAGGCGACTTCGGTAATGTGACGCTTTTTAATATTCATATAAACTACCTTTTGCTTTATAAATCCTTATTCTAAGAATAAGCATAAACCAACCTGTCTACTTTGCATCCAATTAAAGGTAATACCATGAAAATAGCTATCATTGGTTTAGGTGATATTGCTCAAAAAGCGTATCTACCCGTTCTTACTCAGCTTGAGAATGTTGAGTTAACCTTTTGTACGCGTAATCTCGAAACCTTAGTTCGATTATCAACACAATACCGTGTTGATCGTATTTATCAAGATTATCGAGATTTAAATAAATCAAACATTGATGCAGTAATGGTCCATACTAGCACTGCGTCTCACCCTATGATTGCCGCCTATTTTTTGCAGCAAGGGATCCCCGCTTTTGTTGATAAACCACTCGCAGATAATGCTTTTGATTGTGAAAAACTTTATGAATTAGCTGAGCAGCATAAAGTACCACTTTATATGGGCTTCAATCGTCGCTTCATCCCGCTTTATGAAGCATGTTTATTACCCGACAAGTTGATGTCATTGCGTTGGGAGAAAAATAGGTTTGATCTGCCTGGGGAGCTACGTAACTTCGTTTTTGATGATTTTATTCACCCACTTGATAGCGTTAATATTTATGCCAAAGCAAATATTGCTGATATTAATATTATTAGCCAATTTAAAGGCGCTAAGTTAGGTCGGTTAGATCTACAGTGGCAACAAAATGATGTGTTGTTACACGCATCAATGAACCGTTTACATGGCATAACAAATGAAATTGTCAGCTTCAATTATGAAAATTGTAGTTACCAATTTGATTCTTTTGTTTCTGGTAAAAAACTGCAAGGAAATCAACAAACATCATTGAATATAGCTGATTGGACGCCGATGCTTGCAAGCAAAGGTTTTACAGCGATGATTGAAGATTGGCTTCGTGTTGTAGTTGCTGGGAAATTAGAGACAGAAACCATTGAACGTAATTTAGCAAGCCACCAATTGGCTGAGGCGATATGTCAGAAAATAGCAGAGTAATGATGCATTTTTGTTTCTCTATTACTGCGCATGGTAACGGCCATGGTGCGATATCATGCGCGCTCATTAACCGTGTCATGCAGCATTATCCAAATATAAAAATTTCAGTGATGACACTGTTGCCAAAAAGTTACCTTGATTCTCGTTTGACAGCAGAGTTTGATTATTTTCAAATTGGTTCTGATTTTGGCATGTTGATGCATTCCCCAATTGTTGTTGATGTTGACAAGAGTGCCAAGAAATATCAAATATTATTTGATAACTGGCAATCTTATGTCGACAATGAAAAGTGTATTTTAGGTGCTATAACCCCCGATATTTTGATCAGTAACATTTCACCGGTGAGCCTCGATGCTGCACACCAATTGGGTATTAAAACGGCTTCAGTAGCTCCTTTTAATTGGGCACAAATTTACGCTGCTTATTGCTTAGATAGTAGTGCTGAAACTCAAAAAGTTTTTCAAAAAATGCGTTCAGTTTATCAAGCGGTAGAGCAAGTCTTTAAACCTATACCATTTGTTCCGTTGAATGATGGTAATGAGATCACCACTGCTTCGATTAATGATCAACCTATTGCTGATTTGCTGTCTTTACAGCGAAAATTACCGAGTAATGTTAAGCAAATTGGGTTAATCGCATTGGGCGGATTACCTTTTTCTTTAGATTTAAAAAACTGGCCCCAAATAACGGGTTTGCACTGGTTGGTAGACCAAGTTGTACCCCATTGTCGATTAGATATGAGCCAAATAGAAAGCTTATCAACCCCATTTTTAGAGCTGGTTGCCGCTTCTGATCTGATTATTACTAAACCGGGTTATGGCACTTATTGTGAGATAGCTGCTTTAGCAAAGCATAAAAAAATAAGAGCGATTAGCTTATCACGGCCTGATTGGCCAGAAACTGTCTATTTAAATCAGTTTTTAGCAATGCGTGTGCCTTTTATTGAAATTGAAGAGATTGAATTAACGGGAGAGGCATTAGCGACGGTAATACAAACAGTAAATCAATGTGACTATCCTGATGAAATGATGTGTGAAGATGGTGCTATGCAAGTGGTTAATCGATTACTTAACATTAGCGCTTGTTAATGGATTATGAATAGCGCGGTTGTAGTCTTTTTCTTATGCAGTATTAAAAACATGTTTAGCTAAAAATGCGCTTAAAAATATTAAACGCATTTCTATGTTGTTATACTAAACGGTTGTTTTACTCAATTGTGGGCCAGCATTAACTAAATCTTTACCCTGTTGTTTATCGGTGTAGCGTGAAAAATTATCGATAAATAGTTGTGCGAGTGTTTCCGCTTTTTGATCCCACTGTTCACTGTTGCTATAAGTATCGCGTGGATCCAGAATGCTACTATCAACCCCCGGAAGTGCTAGCGGTACTGTAAGATTGAAGAGTGGTATCTGCTTAGTTTGGGCTTGTTCAATGGATCCATCTAAAATGGCATCAATAATACCGCGTGTGTCTTGAATAGATATACGTTTTCCCGAACCATTCCAGCCTGTGTTTACTAAATAGGCTTCTGCACCACAAGCTTCCATACGTTTTACTAATTGTTCTGCATACTGTGTCGGGTGTAAGGTTAAAAATGCGGCCCCAAAACAAGCTGAAAATGTTGGGGTAGGCTCTGTGATACCACGCTCTGTGCCAGCAAGTTTTGCAGTAAAGCCGGATAAGAAATGATATTGGGTTTGCTCTTTAGTCAGTTTTGCTACCGGTGGCAAAACACCAAAGGCGTCCGCTGTTAAAAAGATCACTTTCTGTGCGTGACCACCTTTCGATATATTTTTTACGATATTATCAATATGGTGGATAGGGTATGAAACGCGCGCATTTTCTGTTTTGCTGGCATCGTCATAATCAACAACACCTTGTGCATCGATAACCACGTTTTCAAGCAATGCATCACGGCGTATTGCCCCATAAATATCAGGTTCTGCCTCTGCACTTAAGCGGATGGTTTTGGCGTAACATCCCCCCTCAAAATTGAATACACCTTCATCATCCCAACCATGTTCATCATCGCCGATTAGTGCGCGCTTTGAATCAGTAGATAGAGTGGTTTTACCTGTACCAGACAAACCAAAAAAGATGGCAGTATCCCCCGCTTCACCAATATTTGCAGAACAATGCATTGAAGCCATACCATTAAGTGGTAGTAAGTAGTTCATTACGGCAAATAAACCTTTCTTCATTTCTCCACCGTACCAAGTACCACCAATAACCTGTATTTTTTCGGTTAGGTTAAAAGCAATAAAGTTTTCAGAATTCAAGCCTTGAGATTGCCAATCGGGGTTGGTTGTTTTAGAACCATTCATCACCACAAAATCAGGTTCAAAATCGACAAGGTCAGCTTCTGTTGGGCGGATGAACATATTTTTAACAAAATGAGCTTGCCATGCTACTTCCATGATAAAGCGTACTTTTAGACGAGAGCTTTCATTCGCACCACAATATGCATCAATAACAAACAAACGTTTATTAGATAATTCAGTACAGACTAGTTTTTTTAAATGACCCCACGTGGATTCTTCGATCGGTTTATTGTCATTTTTACCTTGATCACTCCACCAAATAGTGTCGCGAGTAGTATCATCTTTTACGATATATTTATCTTTAGGTGAGCGTCCTGTGAATATGCCTGTATCAACAGCAACCGTGCCGTTTGAAGTAACAATTCCTTTTTCAAACCCAGTTAAATTATCGGCCATTTCTTCATTAAAAAGCATTTCATAACTTGGGTTATATACAATCTCAGAAACACCTGTAATACCATATTCATTTAACATGTTTGTTGCTAAAGTAGTCATATCCAGTTCCTCTAAAGTGATTGAAATATCACTAATTAGAGTAGGGGAATATGCGCAAAGTGGTTGAGAGCTAGGTCATAGAACTGAGTAAAAAGTAGTCGTTATGTAAAATAATTGTAGCGTTTATGTGACCGACTTTAAAAGGGGATATTGGTAATATAAATGAGTGTGCGCAGGATCACTCCTGCGCGAACTTTTAGTGTTGTTGATTGTGCTCATCACCAAGTAAAATTTGTAAGTCATTTACTTCAAATCGATAATCATTTGCGCAATATTCACAATGCATTTCAATCGCACCTTGCTCTTTTAGAATCTCTAAAATCTCTTTCGGGGTAATCGAAGCCAGGGAGCTTAAGCAGCGATCCTTTGAGCAAGAGCATTTGAAAGTGATTGACTGCTTATCAAATAAACGCACCGTTTCTTGATGATATAAGCGATATAAAAGATCTGCTGGCGCTAACTCATAAAGTTCTTCTTCTTTAACGGTTTGTGCCAGTGCACAAACATGTTTAAAGTCTTCTTCATGGCTATCGCTAGTTGCAGGAAGTGTTTGAATTAATATCCCAGCTGCTTGCGTTTTTAACTCGCTGCGAGCATGCAAAATAACACGTGTTGGTAGTTGCTCAGATTGCTCAAAATAGTTCTCTATACAAGCACCTAATGAGTCTCTATTTAAATCCACAATGCCTTGATAACGCTCTCCATCATCTGGTGTAATAGTAATCATCATATTGCCTTTGCCAACCAGTTCGGTAAAGGATAGCCCTGTTGTTTCTCCTTCTACACGTGCAGTTCCTCGCACTTGTAGGTTTTGATCTGCATTAATTACTGCCATTTTTAATGGACCATCACCTTGTAGTTGGACTGCAATTTTACCTTCAAACTTAAGCATTGCTGTTAATAGTGTCGTGGCAACTAAAAGCTCACCAACAATATTTGCAACCTCTGGGCTGAAATTATGATTTTTAATGATTTCATTGAAGCTATTATCTGCATTGGTTATTTCGCCACGAATGTCATAATCATCAAAAAGGAAACGTTGTAGTTGGTCTGTCATGGTTATTATCTCTTTTAGTCAAAATTGGCAGTATTACGTTGAACTTTTGCTTTTATCAACTCTCTGCGCTGTTTTTTATTTGGTTTTTTATCTGGGTGTGGCGCATTTTGTAAACTGAGCTTTCGTAATACTGAGTATTCTTCGCGTTTTTTTACACTTTCACTTGTCTCTTGGTAAAGAGTCGCGGCTATCGGCGCGCCAAGACGTTGATCCGATAACAGTTCAATATTTACCTGCTTTGATATATCACCTTGGCGAATCGTTAATATTGCACCTAATTCGACAACTTTACTCGCTTTCGCACGTTGTCCATTATAGTGTACTTTACCGCCATTAATCATATCGCGAGCAATGCTTCTTGTTTTATAGAAACGCGCTGCCCACAGCCATTTATCCAAACGAATTTTTTTATCAGACATCGCTTTACCTATTGGTTTAAAGGTTAATATAAATGCATAATTTTATGGTTATATGTTTTTGAAATTAGTTTCAAAAATATATCATTTTTATTAAGAATGCAGTGTATATAGAAGTTTACTCTATTCATTCCACATAATAGTCGCTATTCACTTGTTGCTAAGCCCCCCCTAGGGTAGCATATCAAATCATTTTATTTGTACGAAAACAGGGTTGTTATCAGTGCCATTAGTTCCTTTTATACAAAAATCTCCAATGATTATTGGGGGCGTCATTGCAACGTTAGTGGCCTATCAATTAGCGCTGTTAACATGGACCATAGTACCGCAAGATAAGCCTGTTCTGTCATGGAAAGCCGTCGCACCCTCGAAAAACCAAAGTCGCTCTGAAATTAATATTCAGCCACTACAGCAGCAATATCTGTTTGGCAAAAAAGCAGAGAAAGCGGCGGTTGTTAAGCCTGTCACTCAGCAGACCGATATCAGCAATGCTCCCAAAACTCGCTTGAATTTAACGCTTGTTGGTATTGTTGCGGCTAGCAATCCTGAGAACTCCAGTGTCATTATCGAGCATAAAGGTAGTCAAAGTAGCTACTTTATTGATTCTAAAATAGAAGGCACGAGTGCTGTTATTGATCAAATTTACCAAGATCGCATTATTTTAGATGTAAAAGGGTCACTACAAACACTTATGTTAGATGGGGTCGATAGTTTAAATAAGCAATCCCAAAATAGTAAAAATAATAACGTGATAGAAAAATCAACATCTAGACGTACCTCAAAAACCAAGCCTACAACGGTCAATTTGGATCGCGAAGCGTTGCTGAGTAACCCGAGTAAGTTAACGGACTTCATTCGGATTTCTCCGGTTCGAGAAGATGGGGAAGTAAAGGGCTATCGCGTTAAACCAGGTAAAGATAAAACCCTCTTTGAAGAAGCAGGGTTAGAAAGCGGTGATTTGGCCGTTGAATTGAATGGTATCGATTTAACCGATACACAACAGGCAATTACATTAATGAAAGAGTTTCCAACCATGACCGATATGACCTTGTCAGTCGAACGTGATGGGCAACTGCATGAGCTTTATCTCAGTATTCCATAGTAGATAGAGTCACTTTTACTAAACAGTAATATTATAAAATCGAGAGAAAGTTGGAGTTGTATTAAATGGTATTTTTAGGGATGAATAAGCGAATTGGTAAACTGCTAAATTTGGGCTTTTTAGCAGCGGCATTAAGTGTTACTCAAATAAGCTCTTTGGTTGCTGCTGAATATTCTGCCAGTTTCAAAAATGCAGACATTAATGAATTTATCAATATTGTTGGTAAAAATCTTAATAAAACGATTATCTTAGATCCAACGGTACGTGGCAGCATTAATGTACGTAGTTATGATCTACTCAATGAAGAGCAATATTACCAATTCTTTCTGAATGTTTTAGATGTCTATGGTTTTGCGATTGTTGAGATGGATAATGGCGTCGTTAAAGTTATTAAGGCGAAAGATGCCAAAGTATCTGCCATTCCTGTTGTTGATGATGGCGAGCAGTACAAAGGTGATGAAATGGTCACCCGAGTGGTACCGGTTACTAATGTTTCTGTGCGTGAATTAGCACCGCTTCTTCGTCAACTTAATGATAATGCGGGTGGCGGTAATGTTGTTCATTACGATCCCTCTAACGTCATTATGATCACTGGTCGTGCGGCGGTAGTAAATCGCTTGGTCAAAATCATCAATCGGATTGATAAAGCAGGCGATCAAGAGGTTGATATTATTAAACTTAATTTTGCCAGCGCATTAGAGATGGTAAAAATTGTCAACTCTATCCAAAAACCAGCTACCGGTAGTAAAAACACCACACCGAGTATCTTGTTGCCGCGACTTGTGGCAGATGAACGCACTAACTCTTTGATTATTAGTGGTGAGAAACAAACCCGTCAACGCATTATTGCGTTGGTTAAAAAGCTTGATGATGAACTTAAAAATAATGGTAATACACGTGTTTTTTATCTGAAATATGCAAAAGCATCAGAAGTGGTTGATGTGTTGAAAGGCGTTAGTAAAAGCTTAGATAAATCAACTAGCAAAACTAAATCTAGCGCATCAAGTAGTTCAGATTTAAGTATTGAATCTCATGAAGGTACTAATGCTATTGTCGTTTCAGCGCAGCCTGCGCTTATGTCTTCATTGAGTAGCATCATTCGTCAACTAGATATCCGCCGTGCGCAGGTATTAGTGGAAGCGATTATTGTAGAAGTGTCAGAGGGCGACGGTATTAACCTTAGTGTTCAGTGGGCAACGCCTGCAGGCGGAACATCCTTTAATGATAACGGCGTATCAACGGGTGAAGTGATTGGTGCTGCTTATCAAGTTCGTAATGATGAAGATGATCTAAGTGGCGTTGTTAATGTGCTTGGCAAGCTTTCTGGTGGTGTGGCTGGTTACGTTGGGGATGATTGGGGGGTAATGTTACAAGCTATTAGTACCAACTCTTCCTCTAATATTCTTGCGACACCAAGCCTAACGACCCTTGATAATCAAGAGGCGAACTTTATTGTTGGTGATGAAGTGCCTGTATTAACTGGTGCAACATCCAGCTCTGCTAATGATAATCCTTTCCAGACGATTGAGCGTAAAGAGGTTGGCATTAAGCTTAAAGTCACACCACAAATTAATGATGGTGATGCAGTTCAGCTAGTGATTGAGCAAGAGGTGTCAAACATTAAGGGGGAGACCTCCGTTGATGTTATTTTTGCGACACGTTCTGTAAAAACAACTGTGTTAGCAAAATCAGGTGAAACCATCATTATTGGTGGATTAATAGATGAGCAAGTAAGTGAAAGTGTAAGTAAAGTACCACTACTAGGTGATATTCCATGGTTAGGGCATCTATTCAAATCAACTAAAAGTAGTACTGAAAAACGTAACTTAATGATTTTTTTACGTGCGACCATTATTCGTGATGATGAAACGATGAGTAATCTGAGTACTCGTAAATATGGGCTAATGCGCGAGTTACAGCTCGGGCGTGGTGCAGATGGTATTAATTTGATGCCTAAAACGAATGTACCGGTTTTACCTGAGTGGGGACAAAGCCATGAGATAGATCCTGATAATTTTCTTTCTCAAAAAGGCAAGAATAAAGCACAAAGTGCATTGAGTGAAAAAGAGAAGAAGGCTATCGCTGCAGGTAGTGTTGATGCACAGGAAGATAAGTAATGAGTACACTTGATGATGAGCTATTGATGGGCATCACTGAGAGTGAAGATCATGTTGATGTTACTCCTCGTGGACAGTTGCCATTTCCATTTTCTAAAAAACATGCATTAGTCGTTTTTTATGAAGCAGGTAAAAGTGAGCTTTGCTTTAAAGAGATGCCCAGTGCCGATCTTTTGTTTGAGGTTCGCCGTGTACTCGGGCATCCCTTTGAATTGACACTGGTGAATAACGATCGTTTTGAGCAACTAGTGAGTATTGCTTATCAATCATCATCATCAGAAGCGCAACAATTAATGGAAGACATTGGCAGTGAAGATTTCTTTACACTTGCTGAAGAGTTACCAGGCGATGAAGATTTACTAGAGGCGGAAGATGATGCTCCGATCATTAAACTCATCAACGCAATGCTTGGTGAAGCGATCAAAGAGGAAGCATCGGATATTCATATTGAAACATTTGAAAACTCTTTAGTTATCCGTTTTCGTATCGATGGGGTGTTACGCGAAATTCTAAAACCGCAACGTAAATTAGCGGCATTATTGGTATCACGTATTAAGGTGATGGCGAAATTAGATATTGCCGAAAAGCGCATTCCACAGGATGGTCGTATCTCACTGCGTATTGGTGGGCGAGCAGTTGATGTTCGAGTGTCGACTATGCCATCGAGCCATGGTGAGCGTGTAGTGTTACGTTTACTTGATAAAAATGCTATTAAGTTAGATCTCGATACTTTAGGCATGACCACTCAAAATCATCACCTATTACGCGATCTTATTCATAAACCGCATGGTATTATTCTTGTCACTGGGCCAACGGGTTCGGGTAAAAGTACCACGTTGTACGCTAGTTTGTTAGAGATAAACTCACGTGATCGCAACATCTTAACCGTGGAAGACCCGATTGAGTATGCGATTGATGGTATTGGACAAACGCAGGTTAATAGTAAGGTTGATATGACCTTCGCACGAGGTCTACGTGCTATCTTACGTCAAGATCCTGATGTTGTAATGATTGGTGAGATACGTGATTTAGAGACTGCACATATTGCGGTACAAGCGAGTTTAACCGGACATTTAGTATTATCTACTTTACATACTAATACTGCGGTTGGCGCGGTAACCCGACTTAGAGATATGGGGGTTGAACCTTTCTTATTATCCTCCAGTATTCTTGGTGTTCTGGCGCAACGATTGGTGCGCCGTTTATGTAAACATTGTCGCGAAGCGCATCCCGCAACGGAAAAAGAGTTACAGATTTTAGGTTTAAAAGGAACCGAACATCCACCTGTTTATCGTGCTATTGGCTGTAAAAAATGTAATCACAGTGGTTACAAAGGCCGAACCGGTATTCATGAATTGCTGGTGGTTACTGATGAGGTGCGAGAGCTTATTCAACAAGGTGCAAGCGAGCAAACTGTGGAAAAAGTGATCAGACAAACCTCTGCCAGTATTCGCGATGACGGCATTGCCAAAGCTTTAGATGGACAGACAACATTGGAAGAAATTTTCCGTGTAACAAGAGAGGATTAACGTGGCTACTTTTGCTTATAAAGCCATTGATGAAAATGGCAAACAGAAAAAAGGCACATTAGAGTCTGATTCTGGGCGTTTATTACGTCAACAACTTAGAGCGATGGGGTTAACACCGATAGAGGTTGAACCGGTAGCTAACAAGGCCACAAAATCGGGTTCCAATTTATTACGCAGTAAAATAAAGACTTCAGAATTAGCACTGATCACTCGCCAACTTTCAACCTTGGTTGCGTCATCTATTCCAATTGAAGAGTGTTTACACGCGGTGGCTGAGCAATGTGATAGTCCAAAAATTAAAACCATGGTGTCATCAGTACGTAGCGGTGTCATTGAAGGTAATACACTTGCAGACAGTATGCGCGGTTTCCCATTGATATTTGATAATTTATTCTGTGCTATGGTCGCTGCGGGTGAAAAATCGGGACATCTTGATAAAGTATTAGACCGCTTAGCCGATTATGCCGAACAGCGACAAGAGATGAAAAGCAAGATGATGCAAGCGATGATTTATCCGATTGTATTAACTTTAGTTGCTATCTCTGTGGTGGCTATCTTATTAACCTCGGTAGTACCTCAAGTTGTGGGGCAGTTTGAACATATGGGAGCAGATTTACCTGGCTCGACTCAGTTTCTCATCGCCTCCAGCGATGCATTGAGTGCCTATGGGTTTTATTTTTTAGTGCTAATCGCTGGCGCTATTTTTGCCCTTAAAGTCTGGCTTAAAAAAGAGAAAAATCAGCTTGTGTTTGATCGTTTGTTATTAAATGTTCCTGTTATGGGTAAAGTAGTTAACGAGCTCAATACGGCACGTTTTGCTCGTACCTTAAGTATCTTAAATAGTAGTGCTGTTCCACTGTTAGAGGCGTTAGGTATTGCAGGTAATGTCCTGAGCAATCAACATATACGGCTTAAAGTGGGTGAAGCAACAAATTTAGTACGTGAAGGAACTAGTTTGGGGCGCTCGTTAGAAAGTACTAAGCTTTTTCCTCCAATGATGTTACATATGATTGCCAGTGGAGAAAGAAGTGGTGAATTAGGTAATATGTTGGAACGTTCTGCGGATAATCAGGACAAACAATTTTCCGCACAAGTTGCTGTCGCTTTAGGTGTCTTTGAGCCTGCGTTAGTTGTCTCTATGGCGGGTGTTGTATTGTTTATCGTTTCGGCTATTTTGCAACCTATTTTACAACTGAATAATATGGTTTCAGGCTGATTTTTTAGTCTTAGTTATGACATTTATATTTTAATATTTAAAGAAGGAAATATCGTGAAAAATAATAATAAAAAACAAACCGGTTTTACGCTACTAGAAATTATGGTTGTGATCGTTATTTTAGGGGTACTTGCATCAATGGTTGTGCCTAATTTAATGGGAAATAAAGATAAAGCCGATCGTCAAAAAGTTATTTCAGATGTCATTGCGCTTGAAAATGCTCTAGATATGTACCGATTGGACAATAATCGTTACCCAACAACAGATCAAGGGCTCGAGGCGCTACAAAGCAAACCAAGTGGCGATCCTGAACCACGTAATTATCCTGAAGATGGTTATATTAAACGTTTGCCTGAAGATCCATGGGGTAATCCATATGTATTAGTGAGTCCAGGTGAGCGTGGCAGAATTGATGTTTTTTCTGTTGGACCAGATGGTGAAGAGGGGACTGATGATGATATTGGAAACTGGAATCTAGATGGTAAATCATCAGACCAGTAAGCGTGATTAATAAAATAGCTAAGCAACATTTTCAACAGGGTTTTACTTTGTTGGAAATTATGCTGGTATTAGTTGTTATTGGCATGGCCTCAGTAGGCGTGATGATGGCGATGCCACAACAAGCTAATAAAAATGCGGATATCGACTGGCAGATTCAACGTTTTAATACGCTATTACAGTTTGCAGAGGATGAAGCACTTATCTCAGGTAAAGAGCTAGCGATTGTTTTTACGGAGCGCTCTTATCGTTTTGCTTTTTATGATTATACAAGCAGAAAATGGCTCGCTTTAGAATCAAATCAGATTGGTGAGTTGATCGAAGTTCCTGAATCAATTACGTTTAGTCATACCCTCTTGGGTTCAGTATGGGATGAGATTGAAACGCAAGGTGAAGATGCTTTTATTGATAAAGAAGACTTAGTGACAATAGAGGGTGAGGATGAAGTCGAAAGTTTTTCTCCTCAGGTTTTTATTATGTCTAGTGGTGAAGTTACCCCCTTTTCAGTGCTCTTTTCTGATCAACAAGGCCGAGATAAACGCACTCGTACGCTCGAGGTTAGTATGAGTGGGCAGATAAATATACTGGAGCTTGATGATCAATGAGTAGTTTCTCCTTTTTAAAAAAACAACAGGGGATGACGCTATTAGAGGTCATGCTTGCGTTAGTGATAATGGCGACCTCAGGCATTGCTGTAATGAATGCAGCTTCTAGTGCCTTAAATAACCAAGCCTATTTACAAAATAAAACATTTGCATTGTGGGTTGCTAGTAATCGTTTAACTGAGCTTAAATTACAAAGAATATGGCCCTCAGCAAGTTGGCAATATGATACGGAAGAGCTCGCGGACCTAAAATGGTACCTGCGTTATAAGAGCGTTGAAACCGGTGATAATGAGTTTAAAGCGTTAGATATTGAAGTCAGTGACGTTAAAGATGGCCGAGCATTGGCATATCTAAGGACTTACATTGCTAAGCCGTAATCTCCATTCTAAAGAGCAAGGATTTACATTACTCGAAGTATTGATTGCGATTTCCATTTTTGCATTGATGAGTATGGCTGCCTATCAAGTGCTACAGGGCGTTATACGTAGTGGTGAGATTAGTAAAAAGCACAGTGATCAATTGGTGAGTATTCAACGTGCGATGTTGATAATTGAGCAAGACTTTACACAGATTGTCGCACGCGCGTCGAGGAATGAAAGTGGAGATAGCGATAATATTCGTGTGTTGACGACTGGCAAGTCGCTTTATGAGTCTGAAGATGAGGGCATAGAGTTTACACGCCTAGGTTGGACTAACCCACTTAACTTATTGCCACGATCTAATTTAGTGCGTGTTCGTTATCGCTTAATAGAAGGGCAACTGCAGCGCCAATATTTTTTGTATCCTGATATTGTCGCCGGGCAAAAGCCTGAAACACAAGTTCTATTAGAGAATGTTGAAACATTAAACTTTCGTTTCTGGTCTAATAACTGGCGCAAGACTTGGACTGAGGAAAATAAGCTACCAGCTGGTATTGAAATTAATTTTACCAGTAAACAGTTCGGTGAAATTAAACGTATGTTTTTGGTTTCAGAAAGTGAGATCACTCAATGAGTCAACACGAACGTTCAAAACAGCGTGGGATTGCGCTGATCACGGTGTTAATGATCCTAGCTATTATGGTGACGATTGCTTCTACCATGACGGGACGTTTGACACTTAGTTTGAAACGTACTGAAGGGATGATCTTTTCGCAAAGTGTTTATTGGTATGGGCAGGCCGCGGGTGATTTTGGGCGCATGATATTAAATCAAGATCTTGATGATAGTAGTGTGGTCAGTTTAGATCAAAATTGGGCAACTCCTGATATGGTTTTTCCGCTTGAAAATGGCCATATTGGCGGTGAGTTTCAAGATATGCGTAGCTGCTTTAACCTTAATACGCTAGCTGTAAAGGATAAAGAAAGTATTCGAGCAATACCTGTAACTCAATTCCAGGCATTATTAGAGGTGCTTGGGGTGAGTGATTACAGTGCGGAGATGATAGCAGAATCAAGCCGAGATTGGATTGATGAAGACGATATCAGTAATGGGGCTCAAGGGGCTGAAGATAGTACTTATCAAGCGCGCAGTGTTCCACATTTAGCGGGCAATAATTTAATGGTTGATGTGAGTGAGTTGCGTGCAGTGCAAGGGGTTAGCCAGCAGGTTTATGAGCATATAGCGCCTTACTTATGTGCAATCCCTAGTACAGAACAAAAAATTAATGTAAATACAGTAAAAGTTGAACATGCCGCGTTGTTATATGCTTTATTTGAGGCTGATTTCAACCTTCCTTTAGGTGATTTTACGCGTCTTTTGGAAGAGAGGCCTGCCAGTGGTTGGGATAATATTAATCAGTTTTTAGAGTCGGATATTTTCACTGGACTTACTTTTTCACAAGCACTAAAAGATCAGTTAAACGTGTCCAGTGAATACTTTCAACTAAATGGGCTTGCAGAGTTTGAAGAGCGCATTAGTGCAATACAAATATTATTTAAAATGGATGGCAACAAAGCCAAAGTGATTCGATACCAATCGGGTGCGCTTAAATAGATGGAGAGTGTGGGTGAGTGAACGACTAATAATCCGCCTAGCAAGTGAAGCTGCGCAAAAACAACATTGGCTTATCTGGTCTGATACTGAAAATGAGATCATCGCTTCTGGTGAAGTTGATAATGCAGAGCAATTAAAGCGGCTAAGTGACAAAGCAGTATCACGTAATGTTATCTGTTTATTACCAGGTATAGACGTCACGATTAAAGGAGTTGCTATTCAAGGCGCTTTTAATCGCCAGATGCAGCAAGCACTTCCCTACTTACTCGAGGAAGATCTTGCGGGTGATGTGGAGAAATTACACTTTACGGTTATTGCTAAGCAAACAGACCTTGTGCATGTTGCTATCTGTGATAAACAACGTATGACAACTTGGTTAGATTGGTTAACAGTAGCTGAAATTAGTTGCAAACAGTTTATCCCTGAAGGTTTGGCACTGCCACTTCCTTCTGATAACAGTTGGCATGCAGTTCAGCTTGATAATGTTTGGATTATACGTGAAAGTAAAGTATTGGCGTGGAGCTGTGAAGTGCCCATGCTAGCTCAGATCTTAGCGAGTAAAATTGACCAAGAGAATGCGCCGCGAATAGAGTGTTATAGTCAAATGTTAGAGGGGCAACCTGGTGATTGGCATAATGTCTTACCAACCTTACCTATGGAGTTGCTTGCTAGAGGCACGATAAACTGCAGAGCGAACCTATTACATAGTGAGTTTAAAGTTACTAAAGAGACCAATAAAGAACTACTCAAATGGCGCTTTCCTGCTGTTTTTGCTCTGTTATTATTTGTAATTAGTTGTGCTAATTTATATATGAAAAATCGTCAATTAGAAGCGCAAGTTGAATTAGTAAAAGAGCAAGTTGAAGAGGTTTATAAACTCGCTTTCCCAAACCAAAATAAATTACCCTATTCACGTATAAAGCGAAAACTAACGTCCATGTTATCTGAAGTTGGTAGTGATAGCCGGTCAGCTGATTTTTTGGTGATGGTTAATGAGATAGCCCCCGGCTTTCAGAAAAACAAACAGTTAGCGGTCACTAGTTTAAAATATGATGCTTCTAAGCAGGAAATACGAATTTTAGCACTTGGAGACAACTTCCAAGCTTTCGAAAAGTTTTCAGCTGAACTGCCAAAACATTATAAATTGCAGCAAGGCGCATTAAATAGCAGTAAAAACCAAGTAAGTGGTATGTTGACAATAAGGAAAGAGTAACCATGGAACAGTTTAAAGAGTGGTGGATAAGTATTACACCTCGGGAGCAACATTTAACCATGGCAAGTGCTGCGGTGATGGCTATTGCTATCTTATATTGGGGAGTTTGGACACCGCTGGTTAACCAAGCTGAAGAGAGCAAAAAACAGCTAACACGCGCAGAAGCAACATTGGATTGGACACAAGATAAAGCCAACCTATTATTGCAATCCGGTGTGGCAAAAGCACAATCAAAAGGTGGAAATCTAAGGCAGATTGTTAACAGTAGCGCGCGCCGGAATGGGATCACTTTTTCACGTATTGTTAATAAAAATGACAATCTTGAGGTGTGGATAAATGAAGTCGATTTTGATTCCTTTGTTGAATGGTTGGCTAAACTCAGTGATCAATATGATGTTGCAGTATTAGGTGCAGATATAAATAGAATTGAACGTTCTGGTTATATCAAGGTGAATCGCTTGGTACTTGGTAAATAATTGCATAGAAAATGGCATAAGGAATTATTCAGAGAACGGTTATGAAATTAAAAATCAGCTTTTTATTCATTGTTTTATATATTTTTTCGTTATTACTTACTGTACCTGCAAGTTTAGTGACTCGGTTTATTCCTTCTGATGCAGGTATTCAAATTGGACATGTTACAGGCACAATTTGGAATGCAAAACTGTCACAAGTAGATTACCGTAAGCAATTTCAGTTACAACAGTTAACCTGGGAGTTTGATTGGTTAGCATTGCTGTCGCTAAAAATCAAAGCTGATATTAAATTTAATAACGGTAAAAAAGAGATGACGGGGAATAGTTCTGCTACATACGGTCTTTCTGGTTTTGCAGTGACTGATCTTAATGTGGATATGCAAGCAACAGCATTGCTACCCTATTTAAATTTACCCGTTCCCATCACACCATCGGGAAAATTCATGTTAGTCATTGAAAATGCTACTCAAGGTGCCCCCTATTGTAGCGAACTTGATGGTTATCTAGTGTGGCAATCTGGTGCCTTGGAAACGCCTATGGGTAATATAGATCTTGCTTCTCCTAGCGTAGATTTAAGCTGTGATAATGGCAACCTACTTGCTTCCATTAAACAGCGTTCGGAGCAGTTAGCTACTAATGCAAAAATCTCTTTAATTGAGGGGGGAAGGTATCAATTACAGGGTGATATTATGGGGACAGATAAGTTGGATGCGAATATTTTACAAGCGCTTTCATGGATTGGACCTAAAACACCTTCAGGAGCAACAAAATTAACCTTTACAGGTCGATTGTAAGTGTGGGCTATAAACTCTTTTTTGGCGTTGCTTCTATTATGCTGTTATCGGCTTGCTTTAATGATAACAGTAAGCGTTTAAATGATGTTTATAACGATGCAGATAAAGAAGCAGAGTCATTTCTACAGGGAGCAGAACATATTGAGTTTTTATACCAACAGCAACGAGGCGCAGTGCTGGTAAGCAGTGTTGGAAAAATTACTAAAGTTCTCGATAATCAAGCGACTCCCTATCAAGCACAAATGATATTGCTCCGTTTAAGTTCGGGCAGAAAACTGCTTATCAAACATAATATCGAAAGAGGTAAGCCACTGCCTGTTTTAAACGTTGGCGAGATGATCACCTTTAAGGGGAGTTATAACTGGAACCCTCAAGGGGGCATGATTCTTTCTACTCATGAGCAACCTGAAACACCAAAGCGTTCGGGGTGGCTGAAGTATAAAGGCGTTATTTATCAATAACTGGCTTGATAATAAGTTTATTGCTCTGAATGCTAGAATATTAGTCTGTATAGATATACACTGTGTATGTTTACAGTCAATAGTTTATAGTGAGGTAAGTGATGAAAGAGTTAACTAAACGCCAAGGTGAAGTATTAGATGTGATTAAAGATTGCATCAACAAAACAGGCATGCCTCCAACACGTGTTGAGCTTGCAAAAATTCTTGGGTTTCGCAGTGCAAATGCTGCTGAAGAACATTTAAAAGCGCTGGCTCGAAAAGGGGCTATTGAAATTTTATCTGGTACTTCCCGTGGTATCCGCATTGTGGAAAATCATAAAAGCAATGTTGTACCAATTGAAGAAGGGCTACCCCTTGTCGGCATGGTCGCAGCCGGTGAGCCTATTTTAGCTGCTGAACATGTCGAATCCCACTATGATGTTGATCCTGCTCTCTTTCACCCTGCTGCAGACTTTCTTTTGCGCGTTCAGGGTGAGAGTATGAAAGATATTGGCATCATGGATGGTGATCTGCTTGCCGTACATAAAACCAAAGATATAAGTAATGGCCAGGTAGTGGTTGCACGCGTGGAAGATGATGTGACAGTGAAACGATTTTATCGTAATGGCAGCGCAGTAACACTTAAAGCTGAAAATGATAAATTTTCACCTATTCTGGTTGATCTTGAACACCAATCCTTTGATATCGAAGGTATCGCTGTTGGTGTGATTCGTACTGCTGATTGGATGTAGGAAACCGATGAAAAAAGAAGGGTGGTTAATTGGGCTACTGTTAATAGCTGTTGCATTGGTTATTATTGTAAAAACAGGTGTTGTAAAAAGCATCTCGGATAATCCCTCTTTAGTTATTCAAGAGGCTGGTAAAGCATTGCCAGCTTTTTCATTTTCGATGGCTGAAAATCAATCCTTCAATAATGAAAACCTTGCTAATCACTGGACCCTATTTTTTATTGGTTATACATTCTGCCCAGATATCTGCCCGACTACGCTAGCGGATTTAGATCGTGTTTATCCTGAGCTAAGCAAGCCGCCCTATGAGAATGTTCAGATTGTATTTGTTTCCGTGGATCCTAACCGCGATAAGGCTAATAATCTTGCTGAGTATGTTAACTACTTTAATGATAATTTTATTGGGACCACAAGTACACACGAAGTACTTTTTCCATTTTCTCAAGACTTAGGTCTTGTATATAGCATCGTAGAAGAGGGAGACCTCAAAGATAAAAGTGCCTATTATTTGGTTGACCATAGCGCCTCATTAGTATTAGTGAATCCTAAAGGTGAGCATTATGCTACTTTTAAAGCAGTAATTAATGATGATGGTATTCCACATGTTGATATGGATTGGATGGTAGAAGATATCCATAAAATTATTGATTTGGGTAAATAAGTACTCTCTTATTAGGACTTCCACAGGAATGGATTGCTGTTTACAATAGTGAAACCGTCGTCCTACTAAGCCACAAAAATGCTAAAAACTGCCTTTCTAAATATCACTAACCACCAAAAAATATTTGCTATCGCACTACCGATGATGCTCTCTAATATTAGTGTACCGTTATTGGGACTGGTGGATACGGCGGTGATTGGTCATCTTCCTGAGTCATATTACTTAGCTGGTGTTGCGGTTGGTTCAATGGTCGTAACATTGCTATTTTGGATCCTAGTCTTTTTACGTATGTCGACGACAGGGCTGGTTGCACAAGCTGTTGGTGCAAATAACCACCCACAAGTTTTACGCCTATTGATGCAATCCATTTTTATCGCATTAATCCTTGCCATCATTATTTTACTACTGCAATCCCCACTATCATCACTGGCCTTTCATTTTGTAGAGGGCAGCGATAAGGTGCTCTATTATGCTCAACAATATTTTGATATTCGTATCTGGAGCGCGCCAGCGGCATTGATAAATATGGTGTTATTAGGTTGGTTGCTCGGCATGCAAAATGCTAAAGCACCAATGTTACTGTTAATCGTAGCTAACACTGTGAATATCCTATTAGATTTACTGTTTGTCGTCGGTTTTGAATGGGGGGTAGCTGGCGTTGCATGGGCTTCATTGTGTGCAGATTATATTGCATTAGCCTGTGGGTTATTCATTGTATACCGGACTATAAAGCCTTTTTATACACAAGGTGATATAACGCGCTTATCCAAACAAGTATTTAACTTTAAAGCACTCGCCCCTTTCATTTTGCTTAATCGTGATATTTTTATTCGTACTTTGTGCCTACAAGTAACCTATACATTTATGACCATGCAAGGTGTCAAATTAGGGGATGATATTGTTTCTGCCAATTCGGTATTGATGCACTTTCTTTTGATTATATCCTTCTCGATGGATGGTTTGGCTTATGCTGTTGAGGCATTAGTCGGAAAAAATATCGGTCAGCGCTGTTTACAAAAATTAAGGGAAAGTATTTATCTGACGCTCTTTTGGGGGACTATTTTTAGTATTATTCAGTTATTGTTATTTTATCTGTTTGGATCTTGGCTAATTGAGCAAATCACCTCTATTGAAGCCGTACAAAAAGAAGCGATGCGTTATCTGCCTTGGCTAATTTTAATCCCACTGACTGCGATGCTTGGTTTTGTCTTCGATGGGGTTTTCATCGGAATGACACGAGGTACTGATATGCGTAACAGTATGCTGTTTTCATTACTGGTGGTGTATTTTCCAGTCTGGTTTATATTCGCCAATGAAGGCAATCATGCGTTATGGATAGCAATGAATGCCTTTATGCTAGCGCGTGGTATAAGTTTGCTATGGATCTATAAAAGGTTAGAACGACAGAAACTCTTGATTGTGTAAATGGTTATTCTTTTAAAGATTTAGTCCAGAAAAGAGCGCTACCATGGCTGGGATCAAGCTGGTAATCCGCATAGCCTTGTTTGGCATAAGCATTTTTTGCAACGGGGTTACCAGAGAGTACTTCTAAAGTGATTTTGCAGTAGTCGCGCTGTTTAGCAATTTTTTCAATTTCAGAAAATAACATCTTGCTGAGGCCTTGCCCTCTAAACTGTTCAGCAACCACAACATCATGAATGTTAAATAATGGCTTACAAGCAAAGGTAGAAAATCCCTCTATCGCAGTGAGTAGCGCAGCAGGTTCATTTTCTTTAAATACTAATAAAATTACTACATCACTGCGCTTTAATAGCGTGCCTATTAAATTTTCTTTTGCAAAATCAGAAAGGTCTTCACCTCCACCCATTGGATCACATGCATAGTGAGACATTAATGCTAAATAAGCGTTTGCGTGTGCTTTATTGTGTAAGTCTGCTTCTGTAAGAGTGAACATTTTAGCTCCTAGTAATTAGTTTATTGGCTGATACTAGCATCTATTCTAAGTCGATACGGATAATATATGTGTGTTCATTTAAAAATGGTGTTAGACTTCTAGATGGCTAAAAATAATTAATCTTCTATGGAGTTGCTAATGCCTATTCGTATCCCTGATGATCTACCTGCTGCGGGTATTTTAAAATCTGAAAATATTTTTACTATTTCAGAATCACGTGCAAGCCATCAGCATATTCGCCCCCTGCGTGTATTAATTTTAAACTTAATGCCTAAAAAAATTGAGACAGAAACACAGCTAATGCGATTGCTTTCTAATACGCCTTTACAGGTTGATGTTGAGTTAGTACGAGTAGATGCACGTGCATCACGTAATACTCCCCAAGAGCACTTAGATAAATTTTATGGCGACTTTGATCGTGTAAAAAAACAAAAATGGGATGGCTTTATTATCACCGGAGCACCACTGGGCAAGATTCCATTTGAAGATGTTTATTACTGGGATAAATTTAAAGAGATCGTTGATTGGTCGCATCACAATGTTACTTCGACTCTATTTTTATGTTGGGCGGCGCAAGCCGCGCTTAATCACCTGTTTGATATCAAAAGAGAAACGCGAGACCAAAAGCTATCGGGTATTTACAAGCACACTACATATAACCATCATCATCCGTTAGTGCGTGGTTTTGACGACCAATTTTGGGCTCCTCTGTCTCGTTTTGCTGACTTTAATTCAAAAACAATTAAAGCAAATAGTGATTTAACCATTTTTGCCGATGATAGTGATGCCGGTGTTTATTTAGCTGCGAGTCCAGACTGTCGCCAAGTTTTTATTTCTGGTCATCCCGAATATGATGCCAATACATTAAGTAACGAGTACTTGAGAGACTTAGATGAAGGGTTAAATCCAGACCTACCCGCAAACTATTATCCTGATGATGACGAGAATCAAATTCCGCGGGCTAAATGGCGAAGTCACGGTAACTTATTGTATAGTAACTGGTTAAATTATTGCGTTTACCAAGTTACTCCCTATGATTTAAATGAGCTGAAATAAAAACTGTGATGCAGGTAAAAAACTATCATATTAACCTGTTTTTATACTGGCATTACTAAGCAACAAGCCTACACTTAATAGTAATTCAATGAGTGAGAGGAGATTTAATTACTACCTAGCACAACAACCAATGAATGGCCATTTAGTCGACTGACAAATTAGGAAGTTAGGGTTGTTTAATGTAACTTCAATAGCGTTTTTGTCAGATAATTTTCTTGTTGATAATCTAAAAAAAGAGGGAGGCAGTATCAGTACTTCTTATCAGTTTTTAGTAAGGCATACACCCAAACTAGAAGTTACAAACAGTAACTTATTCGCCAAATGAGGCACTCGGGAAAAGCCTTTTTATTACAATCACTAGCCTAGTGAGAAGTGTTTGAAATAAAATGCTGGTTGTCTGTTCAATTAATCAATGGAGGAGTTATTATTATCACTTCATATCAGTTTTTAGAAAAGAGTAATAAATATTAGGAGTTTGTTTTCTTAAGCAACTCATCGCCAACATTGGCTTTTTAATTACTCTTTTTTACAACGTGATAGTCGATTATAAGTTAAGTCGGTTTGCGTAATAATGTGTATTTTTGAAAGTTAACGTCTTTATCTGTTAAGCCCGTTTTTTTGTAAACATTTGTTCAAGATTAAGTTTATGTTTATTGGGATAGTGGAGTACAAACGCTGAAGG
>Ga0316197_10000646_pt1 | contig 24401 bp, 27 predicted proteins | sample OudBiesiAoxic_MG_FD_204939 | JGI IMG/M metagenome (GOLD analysis project Ga0316197, IMG submission 204939) | Coastal sediment microbial communities from Oude Bieten Haven, Netherlands - site A oxic | ecosystem: Environmental > Aquatic > Marine > Coastal > Sediment | place: Netherlands... | reverse complement strand
CAGGATCTTCCCAGCGGCGCAGTGGGCTGGCCCCACCACGGCCTGAAAAGTTGCCGTCATACTCATTGAAAAAGACGATCTGTTCAAAGTTGCGCGCCAGAATGTCAGGCGTGAAGGGTGTGTCCGCGCCGCCACCATCCTGTCGCAGCAATCCTTGGCTCAACTGCGCCTGCTGCACCTGATTGAGGTATTGGCGCAGCAGGGCGCTTTTCTCTGACGTGGGCTTGGCAACAACGGGGGGCGGTGCTGCGTTTGCCGGGCGTGCCTGCGGCTTGAGCGATTCTCCAACAGGTCCCTGCACACAGGCGACAAGCGTCAGGGTCGCTGCCAAAACAGCCCCCCAGCGCAGTGTTTTATGGCCGTCCCAAAACCCCATGTCGGATCAGCCAGGCACCGATCCTGAGGCGGTTTCACCCAAGCCTGTCTTTTTGGCCTTGGCAGCAGCCAGTGTATCACGCAGCTTGGCTTCCATCTCCTTCAGTTCCTTTTCAGCAGCCGCGCGCTTTGCCTTGCCTTCATCGGCAATCTGCAGGCTTTCTTCGATGGTGCTGATCAGATCGGCGTTGGCCTGCTTGACCGCTTCGATGTCGAATACACCGCGCTCCATTTCCTGACGGATCATCTTGTTGCTGTCGCGCAGGTTCTTTGCGTTCGACGTCAGCAGCTCATTGGTCAGGTCATTGGCCTCGCGCACTGCCGCCGCCGCTTCGGCAGACCGCTGAATGGTCACGGCCTGCGCCAACTGCGTCTCCCACAGGGGAACAGTGTTGACGAGGGTAGAGTTGATCTTGGTCACAAGGCTCTTGTCGTTTTCCTGCACCAACCGGATGGAGGGCAGCGATTGCATGGTAACCTGACGCGTCAGTTTTAGATCATGCACCCGGCGTTCCAGATCATCACGGGCGGCCCGCATGTCGCGCAACTCCTGCGCTTTCATGACCGCCGCGTCTTCTGCGGCCTTTTCGACTTTTTTCTCCTTGGCGGGAATGGTCTTGCTGTCAAGCTCCTCCAGCTTTGCTTCCCCGGCCGAGATATACAGCGCCAGTTCATCATAGAACTGGAGCGTCTTTTCATAGAGCATATCGAGCGATCTGATGTCTTTCAGCAGAGTGTGCTCATGGCCCAGCAGGTTGTCCGTGATCCGGTCGATCTGCCCCTGTACCTCTTCGAACCGCGCGGTGAACTTCGCAAAGGGCGCGGCCCGCCCAATCAGCCTTTCCCACCAGCTCCGCTCGCGCCGCACATCCAGTTCCGAAACCGAGAAACCGCGAATGGTGGTCACGATATTGCGCAGGGAATCGCCTGCCGGTCCAACATCCTTATTGCGGACATCGGCCAGCATGGACTGGCTGATTTCCTGCAATTCCGCTTGCGCAGAAGAGCCAAACGAAACGATGGACTGCGTATCCTCCATGTCGATCTCGGCCATGCGGCGCTTGATTTCTTCGCCCAGCGGCTTGTCGGCTTGCTTGAGTGGCACAATCGCATTTGCCTCGGCCGGTTCAGGCAGCACAACGGCGGTCACCTCTTCGACCAAGGCTAATTCCTTGGCGGCTTTTTCACGAACATTTTCAGACATTTGATGGAGTCCCTTAAAGTTTATGGCGAAGTCCGCTGGTTATTCCAGACGCACCCCTTCACGCGACAGCCGCTCGCGCAGCACGTCAATTTCAATGGTCAGGTCGCTACGATCATCCAGCAAGGATTTCCGCGTGCGGGCGGCAAAATTGTGGTCCAGATCATCAAGCAGCGCCATGTAATCGTCCCGGGCTTCTTTATCCTTGGTGCGGCTATAGATGTCCGCGAACTTGATCGTCGCGTCCCGCGCGCCCTGCAGATAGATGCCAAGATACTTGCGCGCCGCGGTCAGGTCGCGCGGATCTTCCTCGACCGTGCGGATCAGGGTGCGTGCCGTCTCCTGAAAGTCTTCCAGCTTGGCAGCGGCCTGCCGGTCGCCCGCCCGCTTGATCGCGTCCGTCATCGCATTCAGATGCTTTTCGGCCTCAACCACAACACGGGCCACGCGGTCCTGCTGAAAGGTGTCGATCCCTTCCATGCCCTTGGATTTCAACGGGTCAATGCCAAAGGCCACCAGATGCAGCGCACTGGCGCAGACCCCGAACAAGAGGGGCGCCAATACGTCGGCTGTATTGTTGACATGCGCCATGACTGCCAGTGCGGTTCCAACACCGATCCCAACGGCTGCCAGCATCTTGCGCGGCAACGCCGGGCGCCGGGCCACCTTGCGCGCCCGAAACGCGGCCTCAGCCTGCAGCCCTTCACGCAATAGCCATGCAGAGAGCGTCCAGACACCCGCGCCAGCCAGTCCCAGCGTCATGGGCAGCGCCCCATCGGACAACGTGGTGGCGACCAGCACGATGGCCGGTACGAACATCACGTTCGACCGCCCCCCTGCGGGATCTACTTCGACCCGGCGTACGGGGCGGGGGGCATCGCCATTTGTGCCATCCGGGCTGTATTTTCCGCCAAAGCGTTGTGCCACGGTCTACATCCCTCCCAGCCAGCCAGAAGCTACGCCGAAAAGGACAACAATCAAAGCCACATAGGCGGCCTTTTGAATGCCGGTCGGTGCCATTTCCCCATCCTTTGTTTGCCCCAGTACGGGGCGCAAGCCGCGCTGACCGGCCTCGATGATGCCGGTTATGATCGAATGAAGTATCATGGCGATGACAACGCACGCCGCCAAGACCATCAGGATCAGAAACAATCGGCCCATAGTACCTCTCTCTGCCCTGCAACATAGGCGTTATATGCAGCGGGTGCTAGGGTCGGGGTCATGCCGTTTGCCTGAGTGTCGCGCATCCAACCTGCTCTGGCGGTCAAAGCGCAATTCCCTGCCGCGAAAGCGACATCGAAGCAGCGTCAAGTCATACTGGCGGCATTATGGCCTTGGCGTTTTTCTGCGCTGTCGCGGGGCGGGGCTTTTTCGGGACATGTGCTTGACCGCCTTGGGCTTTTTCACCGCCGTCCCGCTGTCATCTTCCAGTTCCAGCCCAAGCTGGTCGCGCACGATCTTGCGGCGCAATTCCTCTACTTCGCCAGCCTTCAGCTCACCCAGCTGGAAAGGACCATAGCTGATCCGAATGAGCCTGTTCACACTCAGTCCGACCGCCTCCATGGCACGGCGAATCTCACGGTTCTTGCCCTCGCGCAGCCCCACGGTCAGCCATGCATTCGCACCTTGCTGACGGTCCAGCGTGACCGTCATCGGCAGGAAACGTTCGCCGTCGATCGTGATGCCCTTGCGCAGCGGTTCAAGGCTGTCGTCCGTGGGTCGCCCGTTAACCCGCACCCGGTAGCGGCGCAGCCAACCGGTGCTGGGCAGTTCCAGCTTGCGCTTGATGCCCCCATCGTTGGTCAGCAACAACAAACCTTCGGAGTTCAGGTCAAGCCGCCCCACGGTCATCACCCGCGGCATATCTTCAGGTAACTTGTCAAAGATCGTCTCGCGGCCTTTTTCATCCCGCGTTGTGGTCACCAGTCCCGGCGGCTTGTGATATAGCCACATCCGAGGGGGCTCAGGCTCTGATACCGGCTTTCCATCCACAGTGATCTTGTCATTTTCCGATACGTTAAGCGCCGGGGAGCTGATCTGTTTGCCGTTCACGCTTACGCGGCCAGCTTCGATCATGCGTTCCGCTTCGCGGCGCGAGGCAACGCCCGCGCGGGCCAATACCTTGGCGATGCGGTCGCCGGGCGGCGTATCTGGGGAAGATTTGTCTGTCATACCCCCGCTTAGCCGCTTTGGCACACTTGCGAAAGGGTGGCTTTTGCGGTCCTCTTGCGCCCATGGTTTTCCGTTCTTTCATGGATCAGGCGCTGGAAGAGGCGCGTGCGGCTTGTGCCAGAGGCGAAGTGCCCGTTGGTGCGGTGGTCGTCGATCCTGTCGGAAATGTCGTTTCAAAGGCTGGCAACCGGACAAGGGAACTGAGCGATCCCACGGCCCACGCCGAGATTCTGGCGATCCGTCAGGCCTGCAAGCTGTCCGTATCCGAAAGGCTGGTCGACCACACATTGTATGTGACGCTGGAACCCTGTCCGATGTGTGCCGCTGCCATTTCGGCGGCCCGGATTAAGCGGCTGTATTACGGCGCGGCAGACCCGAAATCCGGCGGCGTCGCCCATGGCGCCCGCGTCTTTGACCATCCGCAGTGCCATCATCGCCCGGAGGTCTTTGACGGAATAGACGGGCAGGTCTGCGAAGAACTGCTCAAGGGTTTCTTTGTCGGAAAAAGGGCCTAGCTGCCCACGATCTCATCCAGAACGGCAAGTGGTGATGTGGTATGGGCTGGTTCATCCCGTGCGATTGCCGGGGTTTTACGCACCCACTCACCACTCTCGGTCAACGACACCATGAAGTGCCCAAGGTCCGCATGGCGCGTTCGGATCAGGTCTTTGGGGATCTCGTCGGCCTGCACCACGTAGTCTTCTGTCAGGGGACCTTCCATCAGCCATCCGGGGCGGACAGCCGTCCAGTCTAGCCCTTTGTGCCGCTGCAGGTTGTGCTCCATCTCCTTCATCTGTTCAAAGACCAGATGCAGGCTGGTCATTGCTGGCAGCTTGAACCAGATCGGCCCACGATTGCGTGTTTCCACAAAGGTGGCTGAGATCACGATCAGCCGCTTTACCGCCTCTGCTTCCATCGCGTTGCAAATCGCGTCGGTGCCATCGGTATAGAGGGGCGGCGGGTCGAGGAGTGTTTCCGGCGCATTCCCGACCCCAAGGCAGGACAGAACCGCATCGGCACCGCGCACATGTTCGCGCAGATCGTCCTGCAGCACATCGGCCTGAACATGCGTGATCATCGGATCGTCTTCGCTTTGCTCAGGCAGATGATGATCAACCGCCCGCACTTTATGGTTCCTGCGGCGCGCGGCCTTGATCGCGGCGCGTCCCGTGGCGCCAGAGGCCCCAAAGATCGTCAAGGTCAGCGGTTTGTCTGCGGCGTCGGTCATCATCGTCTCCTGAGATTACCCTCCCTCAACCCAAGGGGCCGAGGGAGGTTCCGCAGAACCGATGACCTGCGACATCACAACGCGATGGGGGTCATGACCTCCGCCTCGATCACATCCACGCCGGGCAGACCGTCTGCCAGCACCTTGGCCGATTGCTCAAGCAACTCGAAGGTGCGGTAGTGGCAGGGGATAACGGTTTTGAAATCAAAATACCGTTTCGCGGCATAGGCAGCCTCAGCCATGCCCATGGTAAAATGACCGCCTGCCGACAGAATGCCGATGTCGGGTTTGTAGAAATCCCCGATCCAGTCCATGTCGGCCATGATACCTGTGTCACCTGAGATATAGATCGTATGTCCCTCGCCACGCAGGATAAATCCGCTCTCGCTGCCCATGTCGACAGGCATGTCGTTCACGCTGGTCGTCGAGGAATGCGAGGCAGGCACCATGCTGGCGCTGACCTTGTCTCCGACTGCGATGGTGCCGCCCATGTTAAAGCCAACGCCTTCGACAGCGCCTTGCGCCGTCAGGTAGGCGGCCAGCTCGTACATGCCAGACACGGGCGCGCCGGTCTGCTTGGAGATCTCCACCACGTCGGTGATGTGGTCAAAGTGGCCGTGGGTCACAAGGATATGCGTCGCGCCCTCAATGGCCGCGGCATGCTGATCTTCGGCCAACATCGGATTGCCGTTCAGCCACGGGTCCAGCAGGATCACCTGATCTTCGATTTCGAACCGGAATGAACCGTGGCCAAGCCAGATGATATTCATGGATGTCTCTCCCCCAATATGTTCGGGGGCAGTTTAGTAGGACATCGCAAAAGGTCTAGCCTTGCTGTGGTTCCCTGCCATGCCGATGGACAGCACGCCTGTCATCACTGCTGACGTGATCAGCGTATCACGCCTCAGTTCAGTTCCCGCCACTTGGGAAGGCGAATGCAAGCCACTGTTCTATCAACCTCTGAACGGACCTCGAATTCTCCGCCGTGCAGCTCAACCAGCTTGCGGGTCAGAGGCAGGCCAAGCCCCAAGCCACCACCAGTTCCCCGTCTTTCGACATCACCGCCGATGATGAAGGGCTTGTAAAGCTCAGCCAATTCAACGTGTTCGTCGATATGTCCATCATCGATCACATGTATTTCAATGTGTCCTTTGGCATCATGAGTGCAGGACAGTTCAACCGTGTCGCCGCCGTGCAGGACCGAATTCAGCAGCAGTGACGTGACACAAATATTGATGTGTTCTGGATCAAGTAACACAGATCTGGATGTCGAAAGATTGGTGACCTCAATCGACTTGTGTGCATCGGCAAGCGCGGTGGCATGCGTTTCTACGAGATTGGTCAGCAATGCACCAAGATCTGTGTATTGCTCATTCAGCTGCAATTCGCCTGTCGAAACATCACTGAACTTCAGTATTGAATCGATCAGTTTCGCAAGATGGTCCGTCGATTTGATGGAACTCTTGGCAAGCTGCTTGACCACATCGTCTTCAATCCGGTGCTCCAGTAATTTGAGGCCGCCGTTCACGATTGTAAGTGGTGTGCGCAGTTCATGGCCGACAAGATTCAGAAACGTAGAATGTCCATGCTCATCCTCTGTCACTGCGGGGGCTGCCGGCGCCTTTTCAAGGGCTGCAACCACGGATTTTCCAAGGTGTTCCAGAACAACAAGAAGCTGATCCGAGGGCATTTCATGCGGCACCAGATCAAGCGCACACAGACTGCCAAAGCGATACCCGGAAGACAGCACAAGAGGCACACCGGCGTAAAATCGCGCCTGCGGACCGCCTTCCGCGACCATCGGATGTTCGCTGAACTTCGGGTCTTTGCTGAGGTCCGTGATAACCATCGGGCTATCGCTCATGATTGTGTGGGTACAGAACGAATTGTCCTTGGGCATATCGGACAGGTCGATACCAACAACGCTCTTGTACCATTGCTTGTCTTCTTCGACGACGCTGATGTGGGCAATCGGGCAATCCAGCAAAGCGGCAGTGGCCCGGCACAGATTATCAAAGACATCGTGATTTTCACGGGTCAAACCGGGCACGTTTTGCACTGCGGCGCTGCGTTGCTCTTCATTGAATGGGATCGGATAGGTTCTCATGTCGGCCTCAAACGTTTGCTGAAAGGTTTTCATACCTGATTGTGTATTGAGCTAGGGACCGCGCTTGGCTCAAGTAAGGCAGGCCGACCGCCAATTGAGGCGAGTTCAGGGCTTTTGGTTAAGGCTGGGTTAACGATGATCTGGCTCAGTTCTGGCGCTCGTTTTCAGACTTCCTCCCCGCTAAAAAGATGCTCTGATCCGGAACGGTGTGGACCGCCAGATCAAGCTGCGGGGCAATTGCCCGTCCCTAGATCGATCCGTTGCCACATTTCACATGGACCCGCCCTTGCGAGGCCTCGCCGGGGGCGGTATTGGCAGGGAAACGAGATGACCGCAGAGGGGACCGCCCATGTCAATCGATGAGACAACCGCCGCCCGCGTGGCAAAACTGGCCCGGATCAAGGTCGAACCTGACGCGCTGCCTGCGCTGGCACAGGAATTCAACGGCATTCTGGGGTTTATTGAACAGCTGAGCGAAGTAGATGTCGAGGGCGTTGAGCCGATGACATCAGTCACGCCGCAGCGCCTGAAACGGCGCAAGGACGAGGTGACGGACGGCAATCAGCAGGACAAGATCCTGTCGAATGCGCCCGACGCGCGGGAAGGCTTCTTTGCAGTGCCGAAGGTGGTTGAATAATGTCTGATCTTAACAAACTGGGGCTGGCCGCAGCCCGCGATGCGCTGCGCAGCGGCGAGACCACATCAAAAGACCTGACCGAAGCCTGCCTGAAGGCAATCGAAGGGGCCGGGGCACTGAATGCCTTTGTACATCACACGCCAGAGATCGCCATGGCGCAGGCCGCAGCAGCGGACAAACGTCTGAGCGAGGGCGATGCCCCTGCGATGTGTGGCCTGCCCATCGGCATCAAGGACCTGTTCTGCACCAAGGGCGTGCCGTCCCAGGCAGGCTCCCGCATTCTCGAAGGCTTCCTGCCGGAATACGAAAGCACTGTCAGCCAGAACCTTTTTGACGCGGGCGCCGTCATGCTGGGCAAGCTCAACATGGACGAATTCGCCATGGGCTCCTCCAATGAGACCTCGGTCTACGGCAACGCCGTGAACCCGTGGCGGCGTGGCAACGATGACGCTCAACTGACACCCGGCGGCTCTTCGGGCGGCTCAGCCGCTGCAGTTGCTGCAGACCTTTGCCTCGCGGCCACCGGCACTGACACGGGCGGCTCCATTCGCCAACCCGCCGCTTTCACCGGCACCGTGGGGATCAAGCCTACCTACGGGCGCTGTTCGCGCTGGGGCATCGTCGCATTTGCTTCGTCCCTCGATCAGGCAGGGCCAATGACGAAATCCGTGCGCGACGCGGCAATCATGCTTGAAGCGATGTGCGGCCATGATCCCAAGGATTCCACCTCGGCCGATCTGCCCGTGCCGAATTTTGAGGCCGCGCTCACAGGTGACGTGCGTGGCAAGAAAATCGGCATCCCCAAGGAATACCGTATGGACGGCATGCCGGAAGAGATCGAAAAGCTGTGGCAAGACGGCATCGCGATGATGAAAGACGCCGGTGCGGAAATCGTCGATATCTCCTTGCCGCACACCAAGTACGCGCTGCCCGCTTATTACGTCATCGCGCCCGCCGAGGCGTCTTCGAACCTCGCCCGCTATGATGGCGTGCGCTACGGCCACCGTGCCAAGCTGGATCAGGGTGACGGCATCACCGAAATGTACGAAAAGACCCGCGCCGAAGGTTTCGGCCACGAGGTCCAGCGCCGGGTGATGATCGGCACCTACGTGCTGTCAGCTGGCTTTTATGACGCTTACTACAACCGCGCGCGCAAGGTACGTACGCTGATCAAGAAAGACTTCGAGGATGTCTTTGCCCAAGGGATCGACAGCATCCTGACACCTGCCACGCCCTCTGCCGCCTTCGGTCTGGGCGAGATGACGGATGCCGATCCGGTGCAGATGTATCTCAATGACGTCTTTACAGTGACCGTGAACCTTGCCGGTCTTCCCGGCATCGCCGTGCCGACAGGCACGGACCGTCAGGGGCTGCCGCTGGGCCTGCAACTGATCGGGCGCCCATGGGAAGAAGCGGATTTGCTGTCTTCCGCCTACGCATTGGAACAGGCGGCGGGCTTTGTAGCCAAACCGGATAAATGGTGGTAAACCCCGCGCAATAGAGCAGTCAAAAAGACAAAGCAGGACCCATGACCCCACGCGCTTTCCTTGTTCTCGTCGCTGCCGCGGCGCTTGCGGCCTGTCAACCCGCGGTCCCCGACTCCGGCCGCGGCGTGGGCTTTGACGATCAGTTCACTGCTGAACAGCGCGCCCGCGATGCGGCTCTTGCCGGTGGCGGCGTGCCAGCCCCGGCGCAGGTCTCCTCCGTGCCGCTTCAGGCCACCGCGAACGACGGCTCTGCCGAGGCAACGGCCGCCGAAACCGCCCGCGTGCTGGCTGCGACACGGCCCGGTGCCGCCGTGGTCAGCAATTCCGGGGGCGAGCCGCTGAATGCCAGCCCGTCGAACCCGCCTCCGCCCGTCCTGAACGCAGCCGGCATCTCGGATGAAAACAGCTTTGATGCGGTTTCCGGCCAGCGCAGTATCGACGCGGATGCCGCCCGGATCGCGGCGAACCGGTCCCAGTATCAGGTCGTCCAGCCAGAGGCATTGCCCGACCGCACGGATTCAGGCCCCAATATCGTGGCCTACGCAATCCAAACCGGTCATGCGCCCGGCACACCAGTCTATCGCCGGACGGGTTTCAACAAACAGGCCAAGTATGACCGTGCCTGCGCGGAATATGCCAGCCCCGATCAGGCGCAGATCGACTTTCTGGCACGCGGCGGCCCGGATCGGGATCGCATGGGCGTGGACCCCGACGGTGACGGCTTTGCCTGCACATGGGATCCGACCCCCTTCCGGCGCGCAGCCCAGCAGGGGTAAGGCGTGTCAGACTTGGAGTTTGTCTGGCATCCGTCCCCGAATTGCGGACCCCGGCGCGACGGTCTGACCCCGCAACTTATCGTGCTGCACTACACTGCCATGCAAAGCGCGGCAGCAGCGATTGAGCGGCTGTGCGACCCGCAGGTTGAGGTTTCGGCGCATTATGTCATCGCGACAAGCGGTCAGGTTACCCAACTGGTGGCGGATGACCAGCGGGCTTGGCACGCGGGTGCTGGAGAATGGTTGGGGCAGGGCGATATCAACTCGCGCTCTATCGGGATTGAGCTTGATAATGCAGGCAATCACCCGTTCCCGGAGCCACAGATGGCGGCACTTGAGCACCTTCTGGACCGGCTCATGCAGAAGTGGGGCATCAGACCCGAAGGCGTGATCGGCCATTCGGACATGGCGCCGGGGCGCAAGGGGGATCCGGGGCCGCATTTCGACTGGGCGCGGCTTGCCCGCCGCAATCTCGCGGTTTGCGCCCAAGGAGAAACGCCACAGGAGGTGACAGAGGCCAGCTTTCGCGCATGCGCTCAAGCGGCGGGCTTTACGGCTGATGTCCCGTTTAAGACCTTGCTCAACGCCACGCGCCTGCGCTTTGCGCCATGGCGCAGCGGCCCCCTTCATCCCCTCGATTATCGGCTAGGTTCGCGATCCAAGGGCTAAGCCTTTCCTCTTTTTGGCGAAAAATACTGCGACGCCAACGCTTGACCCATTGACGCGGCCATAGGTGGGACACTACCTGCAATCTTGCGCGGAAGGCTGGATGACTGCGGTGGGGGTAACCTCGTCGAGGAAAGTCCGGACTCCAAAAAGCAACGGTGCCGGGTAACGCCCGGGCGGGGCAACCCGACGGAAAGCGCCACAGAAAGCAAACCGCCTCGCATCAGGTCGGGCAACCGAAACCGATGTGGGGTAAGGGTGAAAGGGTGGGGTAAGAGCCCACCGCGCCGCTGGCAACAGGGGCGGCACGGCAAGCCCCACCGGGAGCAATGCCAAATAGGGACCGCGTGTCGCAAGACAGGGCTGCTTTTGCCCCAGCAGGTCCGGGTTGGCAGCTATAGCCGCATCGGTAACGGTGCGGTCAGAGGAATGGTCATCCAGAGGGGCAACCCTTGGACAGAATCCGGCTTACAGGCCTTCCGCGCGTATTTTTTCTATCGGCACCGTCGGGCAGGTGCCGCGCCATCGGCTGGAGGTCACGCATGCGGACAAACCCGTCCTTTAGGTGTTGACTCGGCCCCCCTTTCATTTAGAAACCGGGTTTCAGAATTCACGCACCCCGCATAGGCCCGGGTGCAGCAGGAGATGACAAGATGGCAAAGCCAACCACGATCAAGATCCGTCTGAACTCGTCCGCGGGCACAGGCCATTTCTACGTAACAAAGAAGAACGCGCGTACCATGACCGAAAAGATGGTCGTGCGGAAGTATGACCCCGTTGCGCGCAAGCACGTGGAATACAAAGAAGGCAAGATCAAGTAAGATCAGACTTCTGTTCTCATGCAAGGCCGCGCGATCTGCGCGGCTTTTTGCGTTGGGCAATGCATCGTGTGAGCCTTGACGCGTATCAGCGTGCGCACAGCAAATCGCTTGCAGACGATCTGTCCAAGCCTAGTGGATCATTGTCGGGCTTGTCGCTGCGCGGTGTGTCGGCAATAGTGGCGCGATCCTGATCTGCCAAGGAAATCATATGCCACGCTTACTCGTTGCCGCCGTGCTGATGGGCGGTCTGCTGTCTGCCTGTACCGATGATCCGCTTGTCCTGCCGCCCGCCCAGCCCATGATGTTGCCGCACCTGAGCCACAGCATCGGCTTTACCGGAATCGGACACGAACCTTTCTAGGACGGATCACCGCTGCTCTGGCGGGACGTCCTTGGTGGCGGCCACAAGCGCTTTGATAGTGTCCAGATCGTACTTCGGACGGCGGCGCGCGGTGCCTGGCAATTGATGTTGTCGTCTAACGCCGGGCCTGCGGTCTGTTCTGGGCCGGATCGGACGCGGCAGGAAACCCCCTTCGCAATTCGGGCACATTTTCCAGCACAATATCCACGCGCTCTGCGCAGAAAGTGCATTCATAGATACAGATACGCGCCTCCTTGGCCTCCTGCGGCAGGTCGTTATCGGACATTCCGCAGTTTGGTCTGAGTTCAAGCATCGGAGTGCCTTCGGTCTTTGTGATATCCCTCGCGTAGCGTAGCCTGGGATCATGGCCCGCAAAAACCCTTACCGCCCATTTGACCCTGATCCCGCCCAGATGGCCCACGTTCCCGCCATCAGTGGGAACACAATCAACGGATTGGGGGAAAGCGCGTTCAGGCGGCCTGACATGGTCTATTGGGCACCGGACCCTGACGATATCCCCCATGGGGAGATGCAGCGCTATTTCTATGTCCAGTCCGCCAAAGAACCTGCCTTTGCCCACGCCCGCGCGGCGCGCACGGCGGCGACCGATTTTGACTTGCCGCAGGTGGCCGAAACCCCTGCCGCCCTTTCGCAAGAGACATGGGCCGCTGGCCTGAACCGGTTCATAGATCAGGGCCAATGCGACATGGTCGGCGTTGCCGAGATGTCGCAGGACTGGGTCTATTCAGGGCACCACGTACCACAAAAGCGCATCGTCATGCTTGGGGTCCAGCATGAGTATGACGAGATCGCCAAAGCGCCCAAGGCAGCTGCGGGGTTAGAGGTTGTCGCCCAATATCAGCGCGCCGCAGTCGCTGCGATGCGTGTTGCGGAATGGATCAGACAGCAAGGCTGGGATGCCCAGCCGCTCACCGGCCCCATGACGGGCGCAGTTGCGATGATCCCGCCCGCGCTCGCCTGTGGCTTTGGAGAGCTAGGCAAACACGGCTCTGTCATCAACCCAGACTTCGGCGCGTCGTTTCGCCTGTCTGCGGTGCTGACGGATGCGCCCTTTGCAGTGACCCCGCCACAGGACCATGGGATCGACGGCTTTTGCCAGAACTGCCGTATCTGCGAAGATGCCTGCCCGCCTATCGCCATCGCACCGGACAAACAAACCGTCCGAGGCGCTGAGAAATGGTATGTCGATTTCGACAAATGCCTGCCGTTCTTCAACGAAACCCACGGCTGCGCGATCTGTATCGCCGTCTGCCCCTGGTCGCGACCTGGTGTCGGCCTGAACCTTGCGGCCAAGCTGGCAGCCCGTGCGGAGCGCCTTGAAGAAGCCGAATAGCGCAGCAAAAAGCCCGCCAGAAAATCTGGCGGGCTTTGCGATTTTTCATGTGGTAGCGGCGATTACTCGCGCTGACCGAAAAGCTGCAGCAGCATCATGAACATGTTGATAAAGTTCAGATACAGGCTCAGCGCGCCCATAATGGCAGCCTTGCCCAGCCATTCGCTGTCGCCATGCGCGGCATGTGCCACGTACTCCGACTTGATCCGCTGCGTGTCATAGGCGGTCAGACCGGCAAAGATCAGCACACCAATGGACGAAATCGCAAACATCAACGCGCCTGACTGGAGGAAGATGTTCACGATGGACGCAACGATCAGGCCAATCACGCCCATGATCAGGAATGTGCCCCAACCAGAGATGTCCTTCTTGGTTGTGTAGCCCCAAAGGGACAGGCCCGCGAAGGCGATCGAGGTGATCAGAAAGATCTGCGCAATCGAATATCCGGTGAAGACCAGAAAGATGGAACTGATGGACACACCCATCACCGCCGCAAACAGGTAAAATACTGTTTGAGCTGTCGCTGCCGACATCCGGTTGATCGCGGCACCAAGGCCAAAGACGAACAGCAGGGGCGCAAACATCACAACCCACTTCAGCGGTGACGCATAAAGCGCATACCCGATGCCGGTCAGATATTTGTCAGGGCCGATCTGCGCTGAAGCAGCGGAAGGGTCGGTTGTGACCGCAAGGCCAGAGATGGCCCAGGCTGCGGCAAAAGTGATCAGCATACCCACGGACATGGTGCCGTAGACTTTATTCATGTGGGCGCGTAGGCCCGCATCAATCTCGGCGGCGCGGGCTCCGGCTACGCCCCGGATTGTATTCACGTCAGCCATTAAAAGACCTCCAATTGGCTAATAGGGTTACCTACCAATGCTCTGTTCGCACGGCATTGCGTCGAATATCGGAATTCTATGGTGGGTTTTCAAGGACTCTCCTGCGGTTGGATGCCGCAGAATGTCCTTTTATTTCAGCCAATGCGCGGGAACGTCCCAAATTGGGCGACTTGCCTCTGATTTGGCGTTTTTGGGGGCGATGCCGATATCTTCCAGCATATGAGGCTCAAGGCTGTTGAGCTGCTGGCGGCTGCGCCAGACATCCATGGCGGTCATAAGCCAGCCAATTGCCGAATGACGGGGGCGGCTGCCAGATGCGGCGTGCGCGCGGCGCAATGAGAGATCGGACATGGTTCACCTTCAATTTCTGTGATGTATTTCATTTTCTTATCTTGATGCTTGATATATCGCTGCATTGCGTCAATAATGAAAACGAATGTTTGTGAAATGATACATCACGGAAGCTGATATATGAGAAATCTGGACATCACGACGCTCCGCTCTTTTGTGGCTGTAGCGGACTCAGGCGGGGTTACCCGCGCTGCGGGCTTCCTGCATCTGACGCAATCGGCTGTATCAATGCAGCTCAAGCGACTGGAAGAAATGCTGGGGCTGCCGCTTCTTGATCGGTCAGGCCGGACAATCGCGCTGACTGCATCAGGAGAGCAGCTTTTGGTTTATGCCCGCCGGATGATTGCCCTGAATGATGAGGTCATAACCCGTCTAACTGACCACGCCTTCGAGGGCGAGATCACGCTTGGTGTGCCACATGACGTGGTCTATCCCGCTGTTCCACAAGTGCTGAAACAGTTTCACGCCGCATTCCCACGTGTGAAGGTGCAGCTTGAGGCCTCCTATACCCGCACCCTGAAAGAGCAATTCGCCAAAGGGGAATGCGATGTGATCGTCACGACCGAAATCGGGGTGGATCAGGGTGGTGAAACCTTGGCGACCAAGCCGTTGGTTTGGCTTGGCGCGCCCGGTGGTGCGGCGTGGCGCCAGCGCCCCTTGCCATTGGCGTTCTGCCGCTACTGCGTCTTTCGCCCACATATCGTTGCCGCCTTGGACGAAATGGGCATTCCGTGGGAAATGAGTGTCGACACTGAAAGCGACCGTACAATCGAGGCCGCCGTGAGCGCGGATTTGGCTGTGAACGCCATGATCGAAGGCACGCAACCGCCTTACCTGGAAGTGCTTGACCACGGCGGCGCCTTGCCTGCGCTGCCGTTGCAGCAGATCAACCTGTACGGCGCCAAAGATGGAACAGATGAGGTTCGAGACACTCTGGTCGATTTGCTGCGCAACGCATTTTCCGGTGTTCAAACACTTCGCCTGAAGGCCGGATGATTCTTTCGTGACGACTTGCACGAAATCGACCGAGGTCAGGAGAAAATGACCAATCAGTGCATCAGTTCCAAGCGTGCTGAGAAAAAATGCAGCATTTCTCTTTAAGTGTATTCCACTTATCATAGAGTGCATATAAATAGAAACAATGCAGGATTGATCTCGGCAGTGCAGGATTTCGACAGGGATTGGGTGCGATGCTAAGGATTAGCGTCACGCAATCCGGTAAGAAATTTGCATTTTTAACCCTGAGTTGAGACTTGGTTGTAAGAACATCGTAGAAGGGCGGACTGAAAAAATTGTTTCTAGTTGCGGCTCTTGTAGAGTGATCTTACGTCAACTAGGCTCTTACTTGCGGGATGCTGAGGGGCACGTGTAACACCAAATCGTCAAAATTGGCGAGATTAAGGAAAAGAAATAATATGCCTCACCGGGTAGATGTTCATGTCGGACAAAGGATACGACAACGGCGTTGGCTTACCGGCATGACACAGCAGCGTCTTGCTGAGCTTGTTGGAATAAAGTTTCAACAGATCCAGAAATATGAGACGGGCGCCAATCGCGTCAGCGCCTCGCGTTTGTGGGACATTGCCGAGGCCCTTGGCGTGGATGTTTCATTTTTCTTCGAGGGGCTCGAACACGGCGAGGACAGTGTTAAAGACGCGGTCAAGAACGTACCTGACAACCTGATGGGCGACAAAGAAGCAATGGACCTCATCCGTTCTTACTACTCAATTCCCGAAGATCAGCGCCGCCGCTTGTTCGAACTGGCGCGCGTGCTGAGCGACGTAGCCTGAAGAGCTTCAGCGGTTCCTTGCGGAACCGCGCTGCCATAACCAATGTCTGACCAATCTTTTGATCCTGATGTGCGCCGTGTGGCGCACCTGATGGCCGATGCAGCGCGCACGGCCATTTTGCCGTATTTTCGCAGCATGTCCCTTGGCGCGGACAACAAGCTGGACAGCGGATTTGATCCGGTCACCGAGGCCGACCGCGCCGCAGAGCGGGCGATGCGCGATATTCTCGCACGCGAGCGTCCCGATGACGGCATTCTGGGCGAGGAATTCGGCACCAAGGAGGGCACATCGGGCCTGACATGGGTCCTTGACCCGATTGACGGCACCCGCGGCTTTATCAGCGGCACACCGACATGGGGCGTCTTGATTGCACTTTCAGATGAGCGCGGCCCGTTCTACGGCATCATCGACCAGCCCTATATCGGCGAACGGTTCGAAGGGGCGCCCGACGGCGCCATACTGCAGGGACCACACGCTCAATCGACACTGGCAACCCTTGCACCGCGCGATTTGGCCGAGGCGATTGCCTTTACCACCTTTCCCGAAGTCGGCGATGCAGCAGAACAGGAAGGCTTTCACGCGGTGGCCTCGCAGGCGCGTCTGACGCGCTACGGCATGGATTGCTATGCCTACGCCATGCTTGCTGCCGGACAGATTGATCTGGTGATCGAGGCCGGATTGGCGGCTTACGACATTCAGGCCCCGATTGCCGTGGTGCAGGCCGCAGGCGGCATCGTGACAGACTGGCAGGGCGGCCCCGCGCACCTTGGCGGTCGCGCCATCGCGGCGGCGAATGTCGAAATCCACGCACAGGCACTTGCGATCCTCAAGAATTATTGACCGCAGACCTGCACACGCGATAGCGTGCTATGACGCAGGCTCTTTCCCCATTTTCCGCCTGCCGGCACCTCCGTGTTCTGAGATGGGCGCAGAAAAAAGGTGCCATAACATGGCCGACTACCTGATCCGAAATGCTGATTTTGTTGTCACGATGGATGATGACCGTCGCGAGCTCAGCGGCGCCGACCTGCGGCTGTCGGGCGGCATCATCACCGAGATTGGACATGACCTGCACAGTAATGGCGAAGAGGTGCTTGCAACGGGCTGCGTCGTGACGCCGGGTCTGGTGAACACCCATCACCATTTGTACCAGTCACTGACCCGCGCGGTACCCGTTGGTCAGGATGCACTGCTGTTCGGTTGGTTGCAGACGCTCTACCCGATCTGGTCACGCATGACGCCCGAGCATTTCCAAGTCTCTGCGCAAATCGGGCTGGCTGAACTGGCGCTGTCGGGCTGCACGCTCAGCTCCGACCATCTGTATCTTTATCCCAACGGCACCCGGCTTGAGGATACCATCCACGCCGCTGCCGAGCTGGGCCTTCGCTTTCAACCAACCCGTGGCGCTATGAGCATCGGGCAAAGCGCAGGGGGGCTGCCGCCAGACGATCTGGTGGAGGATGAGGACGCGATCCTTGCCGATTGTATCCGCGTCGTCGACGCCTTTCACGATGCGGCGGAGGGATCCATGTGCAGGGTCGGTATCGCGCCGTGCTCTCCCTTTTCGGTCAGCACCGACTTGATGAGCGAGGCCGCCCTGCTGGCGCGCGACAAAGGGGTGATGCTGCACACCCATCTGGCCGAGAACCAAGAGGACATCGACTACAGCCTTGCCAATTTCGGCTGCCGACCGGGCCAATATGCCCAGGATCTTGGCTGGGTCGGCCCGGACGTCTGGCATGCCCATTGCGTCAAGCTGGACGCGTCCGAGATCGCGCTCTTTGCTGAAACCGGCACCGGCGTGGCCCATTGCCCCTGCTCAAACTGCCGCCTCGGCTCTGGCATCGCGCCGCTGCGGGCGATGCGGGATGCGGGCGTGCCGGTTGGCCTTGGCGTGGACGGATCGGCCAGCAACGATGCAGGCAATCTGGTGGCAGAGGCACGGATGGCGATGCTGCTGCAACGCGTCGCGCAGGGGGCAGATGCGATGAGCGCGCGCGAGGCGCTGGAGATTGCCACCCGTGGCGGGGCGGACATCCTGGGCCGTCCCGATTGCGGACGGCTCGCGTTGGGCAAACGCGCCGATATCGCGATCTGGGATGTCAGCGGGATAGAGGCGGCAGGCAGCTGGGATGTCGCCGCGCTCTTGCTGGCCGGGCCCTGCACCGTGCGTGACCTTTTCGTCGAAGGCCGTCAGGTGGTGCGTGACGGGCACATCCAGACGATTGATCTGGGGGCGCAGATCGCGCGCCAGAACCAACTGGCGCAAGCGTTGATGTAAGGCGTGGTAGCCCGATTTCGTTAACTTTTCATTTACCGCGATAGTTGAAGTTCGGAAGACAAGCATATGAAATAAGGAGATTAATTATTGGTAAATGCCTGTCCCCGCGGGGACAGGTAACGCTCAAGCGGCGACGGTGGGCACCTGTTGTGAATACTGTCTGCCCTAGATAGCGTCCTTTGCTTCGCTTCGCTCACCGGCGCGTTCACCGTTGATCCAGACATCGCGAACGGCTCGGTCATCGCCCATCATGATCGTGGCAAAAACCATCTCCCAATGATCTTTCGCCTCGCCCGCCCGCTGGGCAATGGCGGGGGTCGATGCCAGATTGAGAACCACCAGATCCGCTTCCAACCCCTCAGCCAAAGACCCGATGCGGTCCTGAAGGTGCAGCGTCCGCGCGGAGCCTGCGGTGGCCAGCCACATCAGTTCCGCCGCATGGAGTGGCGTGCCGCGCAACTGCCCGATCTCGTAGGCCGCCGCCATCGTGCGCAGCATCGAAAAGGATGATCCGCCACCGGTATCCGTGGCCAGCCCAATCGGAATGCCGCGCGCGTGCAGCCCTGCCATGTCGAACAGACCTGAGCCGATAAAGGTGTTCGAGGTCGGACAATGCACCAGTGCTGCACCGCATTCGGCGATCCGGTCAATCTCGCGCGGCTCAAGGTGGATGGCGTGACCATAGAGCGCCCGATCCCCGATCAGTCCATGCGCCTCGTAGGTATCCAGATAATCGCGGGCCTCGGGGTAAAGCGACCGCACCCAAGCGATCTCATCCGTCTGTTCGCTCAGATGGGTCTGCATCAGGCAATCGGGATGCTCTGCCCAAAGTGCGCCGAGCGCGGACAGCTGTTCAGGTGTGGACGTCGGAGAAAACCGCGGCGTGATGGCATAGGTCGCGCGGCCCTTGCCGTGCCAGCGGTCAATCAGCGCCTTGCTGTCGTCATAGGCCGATTGCGCCGTGTCGCGCAGGCCCTCGGGCGCATTGCGGTCCATGCAGGTCTTGCCCGCCACGATGCGCTGGTTGCGCCGCACCGCCGCCTCGAACAGCGCGTCAACGCTGTGTGGATGGATCGTGCAATAGGATGTGACGGTTGTTGTCCCGTGGGCAAGTGTCAGATCAAGGTAGCGGTCGGCGATGATGCGGGCGTAGTCGGGATTTTGCAGCCGCATTTCTTCGGGAAAGGTGTAATCGTTCAGCCAGTCAATCAGGCGCTTGCCCCATGAAGCGATGATGGCGGTCTGGGGATAATGCGCGTGGGCATCGACAAAGCCCGGACAGATCAGGTGATCGGCGCGGTAACTGATCGCTTCTGCTTCGGGGTATCGGTCGAGCAGGATCGCTGCCTTATCTACCTTGGCAATCCGGTTACCCTGCAAAAGCACCGCGCCTTCGGTGTCAATCCGCACCACCTCTTGCCAGGGGGCGGTCATTGGATTGCCACTGAAAGTGAGGGTGGGGCCCACAAGGATTTTGTCGTCAGTCATGCTCAGACCCTAGTTCAGTTTCAGCTCAAGGTGTAGACGAAGCAGAAGCAGGATGGCAGTGGCAATGCCGCTGACTTTCTCGACAAATGAGCTAACTGAAATCATACGAAAAAAAGCAGCGAATCCGCGCTTGCGGATCGCAGGCTGAGGCCATTGTGTCTTCAGTGGCGCTTGCCTATGGTCGCAAAAAATCGGGGAGATCGCTTATGTCAGATCAAGTTGAAGTCGTTGAGCAGGCCTCCCCGGAAGAGGATAGCGCACAGGCCTATAAGCTGGAGCCGAAAACTGTCGCATCGGTTCTTTACGCTGTTGAGATTGACGACCGCGAACGCCTGATCGAATTGATGGAGCCGCTGCACGCGGCGGACATCGCGGACCTTCTGGAACAGATCAACCCGTTTGAACGCACCAAGCTGATCCGGCTTTATGATCGGGAGTTCGACGGTGAAATCCTGTCCGAACTGGACGATTCAATCCGCGAGGAAGTGATCGGCATTCTGACCCCGCAGGTGCTGAGCCAGGCGGTGCGCGAACTCGACAGTGACGATGTCGTCGACCTTATCGAGGATCTTGAGGACACCCAGCAGGAAGTCATCCTTGGCGCGCTTGAAGAATCTGATCGCGCCGCCGTTGAACAAGCGCTGAGTTGGCCGGAGTATTCCGCCGGACGCCTGATGCAGCGCGAGGTTGTGGCGGCACCTGAACACTGGACCGTGGGGCAAGCCATTGATCATCTCCGCGCGACGCCCGAAGAGGACCTGCCGGATCAATTCTATCACATCGTCATGGTGGACCCGCGCTTTCACCCGGTGGGGAACGTTACGCTCGGCAAACTCATGCGCTCCAAGCGGACCACGCCGCTCAAGGAATTGCTGGAAGACACCTTTCGCATCATTCCAGCCGCGCAGGATGAGGGCGAGGTCGCCTACGCCTTTAACCAGTATCACCTGATTTCGGCCCCTGTGGTGGATGACGAGGGGCGGCTGATCGGTGTGATTACCATTGATGATGCCATGGCCGTTCTTGACGAAGAGCACGAGGAAGACATCCTGCGTCTGGCGGGTGTGGGCGAAGGCTCGCTTTCGGACCGGGTGACGGAAACCACCAAACAGCGCCTGCCGTGGCTGGCCGTGAACCTTGTCACGGCGATTGCGGCGTCGATGGTGATCTCACAGTTTGAAGCCGCGATTGCGCAGATCGTGGCCCTTGCGGTCCTGATGCCCATCGTGGCCTCCATGGGGGGCAATGCGGGCACGCAAAGCCTGACAGTGGCGGTGCGGGCGATTGCGACCAAAGACCTTACCGGCTCGAACGTATGGCGCGTGATCCGGCGCGAATGTCTGGTAGGGCTGATCAACGGCGCAATTTTTGCCGTGGTGATGGGAATTGTCGGTGTGGTCTGGTTCGGGTCCCCGGCGCTGGGCTATGTGATCGCGGTGGCCATGGTGGTGAACATGGTGGTAGCGGGGTTGGCCGGCACCGGCATCCCGATCATTCTGGAGCGTATCGGCGTTGACCCTGCGCTGGCATCCGGTGCGTTTGTGACCACGGTGACAGACGTTGTGGGCTTTTTCGCCTTTCTGGGACTGGCGGCGGTCGTCCTGCTGTGAGCGATCTGGCTGAGGTCAAGGCAGCGGCGCGCAAGGCGGCCTTTGCCCGGCGCAAACCCTTGTTTGAGAAGGCGAATGCCGCGCAGGCGGGATACCTGAGCGAGGTGTTGGCCGGCTATCGCGGTGTGCCGCTGTCGGGGTACATGCCCATCCGGACCGAGATCGAGCCAAGACCGGCGATGGCCGAGGCCGCCGCTTATGGGCCGGTTGGCGTGCCGGTGATCGAGGCCGCCGATCAACCGCTGACCTTCGCGCGCTGGACGCCCGAGACGGTGATGGTGCCGGGGGCTTTTGGCGCGGTGATCCCTGAGACCTGCGAATTCTTTGAACCCGAGATCGTGATCGTGCCCCTTTTGGCGTTTACGCGGTCGGGCGGCAGGCTGGGCTATGGCGGCGGGTTTTATGACCGGACATTGGAGCGGTTGCGGGCCAAGCGGGCGACGCTGGCCATCGGTTTTGCCTTTGCCGGGCAGGAGGTCGACGATCTGCCTCTGGAGCCGACCGATCAGCCGTTGAATATGATCGTGACCGAGGCAGGCGTGATCGAGACGACAAATATCGGTTCTGCTGACTGAAAATCCCTTAAGAACAATATGATGCCCAATTTCTGCTCGATTGCCCTGCAAATCGTCGTGTGAAGCGAATTTGAGAGGCATGAAATGCGAAAACCTTTTGTGGTGGGTGTGACCGGGCTGAGTGGCCTGTTTCTTTTGGTGGCAGCAGGCTGGATGTGGGCCAGCACGACAACGGTGATGCCGGAAGATCCGGTGGAAAAACGGGCTTGGTTGGAAGCGCAAGCAGAAGGCTTTGCGCCCAAGATCGACAGGGCCCTTAGGTCGAGCAAAGTTGCGGGCGGCCCCCTGGCGTTCAAAGCCATTGAGACCTATCCGGAGCAGTCCAGAGTTGATATCGTTTATGCTGGTGACAAGGATGCCTTCAGCAAGTTCGCCAATGCTCAACATGCGCGGTCTTGGGATGTGATGCGGTTTGCAAACTTTGAACTGCGCAAGGCGCTCTGCAAGACGTTTCAAAGAACCTCCATGAAGGCCAACGATGTGGTTTTCGTTGTGGCCTTCAAACTGGGGGATGACCCGAACCACAATACCGTGTTCAACGAAGACGGTTGTCGGCTCTATGTCTGAGCGGCTCGTTTCCGAGGACTGATTTTCACCCGGGCAGGGGACGTGTCATGCGCATTTGTCACTTGCCCCAAGCGCCTTTGCGGCATACCGCTAGGAGCTATGAAACTACTTTTTCTTGGCGATGTCATGGGGCGTGCCGGCAGGCGCGCGATCACCGAAAATCTGCCGCGTCTGCGCGAGAACTGGAAGCTCGACTTCGTCGTTGTGAACGGTGAAAACGCGACCGGTGGCATGGGCCTGTCCGGGGCGCATGCGAAGGTTCTTTTGGATGCGGGGGCTGATTGTCTGACGCTGGGTGATCACGCCTTCGATCAAAAGGACATGCTGAGCTACATCGCGCAGGAACCCCGGATCGTGCGCCCGCTGAATTTCTCCAAAACAGCGCCGGGCAAGGGTGCGCAGCTGTTCAAGGCGCGTAACGGCAAGAAGGTGCTGGTCACGCAGGCCCTGGGGCAGGTCTTTATGAAACGCCCCTTCGATGATCCGTTTTCGGCCCTTGATACGGTGCTGAAGACGCATCCGTTGGGCGGTCTGGCGCAGGCGATCATCGTGGACATCCATTGCGAGGCCACGTCCGAGAAGATGGCCACCGGACATTGGTGTGACGGGCGGGCGAGCCTTGTCGTCGGCACCCATACCCATGTGCCGACCTCGGACGCGATGATCCTGCCGGGGGGCACAGGGTATCTGACAGATGCGGGGATGTGCGGCGATTATCATTCGGTGATCGGCATGGAAAAGACCGAGCCGATGCGCCGCTTCATTACCGGGATGCCGAAAGAACGGTTCACCCCTGCCAATAACGAGGCGACCCTGTCCGGCGTTTATCTTGAGACCGATGACAGAACGGGTCGGGCCACCCGGATTGTTCCTGTGCGCGAGGGTGGTTTGCTTCGGGCCAGCGCCCCATGACATCGCGCGAGATCGCGTTTTTCACATTCTGTCTGGTGCTGATGGGGGCCGGGTGGGGCGCCACCCAGCCGATGACCAAGATCGCGGTCAGCACTGGCTATGGTCATTTCGGACTGGTGTTCTGGCAATTGGTGATCGGGGCCGCGTTGATGGCGGGCATTTGCGCGGTCCGCAAGCTGCGCCTGCCGCTGAATGGTCGTGCGCTGCGACTTTATCTGATTTTGGCGATGATCGGGACGATCCTGCCCAATTCGCTGTCTTATCAGGCGGCGGTGCACCTGCCGTCGGGCATCATGTCGCTGCTGCTGAGCATGATACCGATGTTTGCGTTCGTGATCGCGCTGATGCTGGGCAATGACAATCTTGTCTGGCGGCGGATCATCGGTTTGGGGTTCGGACTGGTTGGCGTGCTGATGATTATCGCGCCAGCAGTGGATCTGGGACAGCCAATTCCGGGGTTCTGGGCGGGTGTCTATCTGGTCACCGCGCTGTTTTATGCGTTCGAGGGAAACTACATCGCCAAATGGGGCACCGAAGGGTTGGGGCCGTTTCAGGTGATGCTGGGGGCATCGCTGATGGGCGCGCTGGTGATGGCACCTGTGGCGTTTGTGTCGGGCCAGTATATCGCGCCGCAGTGGCCGCTGCCGGTACCGCAGCTTGCGTTGATCACGGCGTCGCTGGTGCATGTGTTCGTCTATGCCACCTATGTCTGGCTTGCGGGGCGCGCGGGGGCGGTATTCACGGTGCAGGTCAGCTATCTGGTGACAGGTTTCGGGCTGATCTGGGCACGGATCATTCTGGGC
>Ga0316197_10000645_pt1 | contig 24423 bp, 16 predicted proteins | sample OudBiesiAoxic_MG_FD_204939 | JGI IMG/M metagenome (GOLD analysis project Ga0316197, IMG submission 204939) | Coastal sediment microbial communities from Oude Bieten Haven, Netherlands - site A oxic | ecosystem: Environmental > Aquatic > Marine > Coastal > Sediment | place: Netherlands... | reverse complement strand
TAATTCGTCACCAAGGGCGGCAAAATTGGCGCAAATCGGCGCAAATCCGGCAAATCAGGGGACTCGACGCGGCGATTTTCTGCTTCATAGTGGTCGAATGCAGCCAGAAGCCTCCGAAATTGATTCCCAAGGTGGCGTTCGAAGTGGCCTCCTGCGAGCCTCAGCCGTGTTTGGCTTGTTTGGTGTCGCGCTAGGGGCGTTTGGAGCCCATGGCCTGGAGAAAGTCATTGAGGATCCCAAACGCTTGGCGACCTGGGACACCGCGGTTTTCTACCACCTGATCCATGCGGTGATGCTCTACTTGATTGCCGTCGGAGGCATCTTGCGACGGCGTGCCTGGTGGACGATGGCCTGCGGGGTCATCGTGTTTAGTGGGAGCCTCTATGCGCTTGTCCTATCAGGGGTCAAGTGGCTGGGTGCCATCACGCCAATCGGTGGCGTCCTGCTTTTGCTCGGATGGGGGATGCTGGTCTTGCGCCCACCACGCTAGGCAGTGGAGTCCAATTGGCCTGCTCCGTACCGCGAGCCCACTTTTCGTCTGGTGAGGCGCTGTGACGGGCGTTGGAAGAACCCAATCGAGCGAATCGGAACGAAGCCAGCCGGTGAATGCGCTGGCACCGGGCTGTGCGGGAATTTGTTCATGCGGCTCCGCCATTCGGCGATGCGAGATTGGCATGTTTGTTGCTAAAGAAAAGAGTTGTGACTTGCAGAAGTCATGATTGATTTCGCGCCCGCCGTGTCGGGGTTCCGACAGAGGAAATCGATTCTCGGGGAAGGGAGTAGACGGCGGTAACCAGAACATCTAAATCATGGCATCAACAGCAGGAAAAAAACGAGTGACCTTTGCGGTCGAGGCAGAGCCTAAGAGCGAGGTAGCGGTCGCCGGTAGCTTCAACGATTGGCAACCATTGCCGCTGGCGTGCGAAAAATCCGTTGCAGGAGTGAAGTTCAAGAAAATGATCTACCTCCCTGCTGGAAGATATGAATACAAATTCCTGATCAACGGTAGCTGGAGCATTGATCCCAATTGCCCATCCTGGTCACCGAACGAGTTTGGATCGCTGAACAGCGTCGTGAACGTCGGTTAGATCCGGCCTGATGGCGGATCGTGCGACCTGCGCAGGAGTCTGCCAGCGAGTCGGATGGTCGAGCCGGATCTGGGGGCGAGTCCTGCCACTGTTCTGATCTCAGCGAACCCAGACGAAATATCTTGAAAGCAGGTTTGCAAAGATGGTGGCGACTGGGGATAATCGATCTGGCTGGGAGGGGTAATCCTGTCAGCTGAACTGCCAGACGAGCGGGCGCCATGGTCTCACGGCCGGAGTCGTGCCACGCAGATCCATTTGGAAGATTCTCATGTTCGGGGCCATCGCCCCGGCGGATGGATTGGGATCTGTGCGGGTGACCATGGGCGTGCCTTCCTCGGAGCTGGCATCGAACTATGTCAGACAAGCCCAGAATCCTAATTGTAACCCCTGAGATCACCTATCTCCCCGAGGGGATGGGGAACCTAGCGCAGCGGCTCAACGCCAAGGCAGGGGGGCTGGCGGACGTCTCGGCCTCTCTCGTCGCAGCGCTCGATGCGCAAGAAAATGTGGAGGTGCACGTCGCGTTGCCGAACTATCGGAAGATGTTCAACATGGACGTCTTCCATCTGGTGAGCGAGGAGTTGCGCCTCTACAACCAGAAGCTGCCGGAGGATCAGATCCACCTGGCGGAAGACCGCATCTTCTACTACCGGGATCAGGTCTACAGCAACTATGGTGGCGAGGTCCCGCGGGTGGCGAATGCCTTCCAGCGCGAAGTGATCAACAATATCATCCCGCGCGTGCGCCCGCAGCTGATCCATTGCAATGACTGGATGACCGGCCTCATCCCGGGGGCCGCACGGCGCCAGGGGATCCCTTGCCTATTCACCCTACACAACATCCACACAGAGAAGACGACGCTCGCCGCGATCGAGGACTCGGGGATCGATGCCGCCGCTTTTTGGGGGGAGCTCTTCTACGAGAGGCCGCCGCACAGCTACGAGGAGAGCCGCGATAGCAACCGCGTCGACCTCCTGGCGAGCGGTATCTTTGCCGCCCACTTCATCAATACGGTGAGCCCGACCTTCCTCGATGAGATCGTCGATGGGCAGCACGACTTCATCCCGCCCCAGGTGCGGGCAGAGATCGCCAACAAGCGCAACGCGGATTGCGCGGAGGGGATCCTCAACGCGCCCGACGAATCGTTCAACCCGCAGACAGACAAGCGCATCTACCGCAATTACGGTCCATCCGACCATGTCGAGGGGAAGGCGGCGAACAAGGCTGAGCTGCAGGATGAGCTAGGGCTGGAAAAGAATCCGGGCGCGCCGATCCTGTTCTGGCCGTCCCGGCTGGATCCGGTGCAGAAGGGGCCGCACCTCCTGACTCAGATCCTGTTCCAGATCATCCAAGACTACGACGACATCGGGCTGCAGGTCGCAGTGGTCGCCAACGGCGAATTCCAGCAGCACTTCCACAGCGTGGCCAGCGCGCATGGGATCCACTCGCGGGTCGCGGTCTGTGATTTTTCCGAACCGATGTCACGGCTCGGCTACGCGGCGAGCGATTTCATGGTGATGCCCTCGAGCTTCGAGCCCTGCGGTCTGCCGCAGATGGTCAGCCCGATCTACGGAACCCTGCCGATCGTGCACAACACTGGCGGGCTACGTGACACGGTCGTGCCGCTCGATCTAGAGAGTTCCACCGGCAATGGCTTCCGCTTCGATGTTTTTGACAGCTTGGGGCTGCGCTGGGCGATCGACCGCGCGATCGATTTCTGGTGCCTGCCGCAGGAGCAGCGTGCCACCCAGATCGAGCGGATCATGAACGAGAGCAAGGCGCAGTTCAACCACGCGGAGACTGCGCGGCGTTACTTCGACATCTATGAGAAGATGCTCAAGCGGCCGTTCTTGCACCGGGGGATCGAAAAGTCTTGAGCGGGCAGCCAGAGTCGCGACTGCTGGACGATCCCTACATGGTGCCGTTCACGGATCAGTTGAAAGCCCGTGCTGATAGACTCAGGGCTCTCGAGTCGCGCCTGCTAGATGGCGCGGCAAGTCTTGCCGAGATCGCGGCGGGGCACGAATACTATGGCCTCCACCGACTGGAGGATGGTGGCTGGGTGTTCCGCGAGTGGGCTCCGAATGCCGAGGCGATCAGCCTGGTCGGCGACTTCAGCGGCTGGGAGGAATCGGCCGAATACCAGCTCGCGTGCATCAATGCGAATGGCGATTGGGAGGGGCGATTTCCCGGCACTGCCCTCCAGCACGGGGACCAGTTCCGCCTGCGCATGCACTGGCCAGGAGGAGGCGGCGACCGCCTGCCGGCCTACGCGCGGCGGGTCGTCCAGGACGAACATACGAAAATTTTCAATGCTCAGGTCTGGCAGCCTGCGGTGCCTTACCAGTGGCGGCACGCGAGCCCGCCGGCTCCCGAGGCGTTGTTGATCTACGAGGCGCACGTCGGCATGGCGCAGGAGGAGCCGAAGGTCGGTAGCTACTTGGAATTCGTCGAACACATCCTGCCCCGTATCGCTGAGGCTGGTTACAACACCGTGCAGCTGATGGCGGTGCAGGAGCATCCCTACTACGGGTCGTTCGGCTACCACGTGGCGAACTTCTTTGCTTGCTCGTCGAGGTTCGGAACGCCGGAGGAACTCAAAGCCCTAGTCGATGCTGCGCACGGCCTCGGGTTGCGCGTGGTCATGGACCTAGTCCACTCGCACGCGGTGAAAAATGAGCTCGAAGGACTGTCGCGCTTCGACGGCACCGCCCACCAATACTTCCACGAGGGAGATCGGGGCGATCACGTCGCCTGGGACTCGCGCTGCTTCGACTACAGCAAACCGCAGGTATTGCACTTCCTGCTGTCGAACCTGCGCTTCTGGCTGGACGAGTACCGCTTCGACGGATTCCGCTTCGACGGCGTCACCAGCATGCTCTACAAGGATCACGGCCTCGGCACAGCCTTCGTCTCCTACGATCGTTACTTCGACGATGGTGTGGACGAGGAGGCCTACGCCTACCTGGGGCTGGCGAATGATCTGACCCACTCGTTGCGGCCTGATGTCACGACGATTGCCGAGGATGTGAGCGGGATGCCTGGGCTAGTGTCCCCAGTAATTGAGGGCGGCTGTGGGTTCGACTACCGGCTGGCGATGGGCGTTCCCGATTGCTGGTTCAAGCTCTCGAACGACATCCGGGATGAGGACTGGGATGTGGGCTGGCTCTGGCACGAGCTGACCAACCGGCGCCAGGAGGAGCGCACCGTCAGCTATGTCGAGAGCCATGACCAGGCGCTGGTGGGAGGCAAATCATTCTTCTTTGAGTTGGCGGGCTCTGCCACCTACGAAGCGATGCACCGGGGGGCGGAGAACCATGTCATCGACCGCGCGATGGCAATCCACAAGATGGCGCGGCTGGCGACTCTCGCCAGCGCTGGCCACGGGTACATGAACTTTATCGGCAACGAGTTCGGGCACCCCGAGTGGGTCGACTTCCCGCGGGCTGGGAATGCCTGGTCTTACTCCCATGCGCGCCGGCAGTGGAGCCTGCGCGATGACCCGGAGCTGCGCTTCGGGCTGCTGGCGGACTTCGATCGGGCGATCATCGAGCTGTTCACTTCTGCACGAATCCTGACATTCCCGCAACCCGAGCTGCCGTTCGTCAATGGTGGTGATCACGTGCTCGCCTTCGGGCGCGGCCCGTTCCGCTTCATCTTCAATTTCCACCCGGCGCAATCGTTCACCGACTACCCGATTCCGGTGGGTGGTGGTAGCTTTGAGCACGTCATGGACAGCGACGAGCCCCGCTTCGGCGGCCACGGGCGAATTGCGGTCGGGCAGGAGTATTTCAGCGGGGCGGGGGATGAGATTTTGACCTACCTCCCATCGCGTTCTGCGATGGTTCTCAGACAGCGAAAGACGGAGATTTAGCATGACGGAATTTGAGCCATTCAGACAGAAGATGGAGGCGGCGGGTCTCAGCGGACCCGCTGTTGCGGCCTTCGAGCGCGCCTATGGCATCCTCGCCGCCGGGGAGAACACCTTGATCCCCGAGGATGAGATCGAAGCGACCACCGACCTGCCGAACTACCGTGCGATCAGTGATGGGGGCGGAACTCCCGAGCAACTCGGGAGAACCGTCGTGATCAAACTGAACGGTGGCCTCGGGACCGGGATGGGCTTGCAGAAGGCCAAGTCATTGCTGGACGTCCGCGGGGGTGACACCTTCCTCGACCTGATCGCCAAGCAGATCCTCCATCTGCGCGCCCAGCATGGGGATGGATTGCGCTTCCTGCTGATGGACAGCTTCTCGACTAGCGCTGATACCGCGGCTTTCCTAGCCGACCGTTACCCAGGCTTGGGCGGGGCCGAGCAGTGGGAGCTGATGCAGAACCGCGTGCCGAAGATCGACCGTGCGACGCTGGCCCCGGCCAGTTGCGAGAGCGATCCCGACAACGAATGGTGCCCGCCGGGGCACGGGGATCTCTACCCGTCGCTTGCTGGATCTGGATGGCTCGACCAGCTCTTGGAGGCGGGGGTAGTCTACGCCTTCGTCTCGAATTCCGACAACCTCGGGGCGACCTTGGATCTCGATCTGTTAGGCTACTTTGCCCGATCCGACGCCCCTTTCCTAATGGAGGTTACCCGGCGCACCGCAGCCGACCGGAAGGGGGGGCACCTAGCACGTTCGAAGCAAGGGGGGGGCTTGTTGCTGCGCGAATCCGCCCAGTGCTCAGACGAGGACGCCGAGAGCTTCCAGGACATCGAGCGCCACCAGTTTTTCAACACCAACAACCTATGGATCCGGCTCGACCTACTCAAGGCAGAGCTCGAACGCTGTGGCGGCGTCCTGCCGCTACCGATCATCCAGAACTCCAAGACGGTCGATCCCCGCGATCCATCCTCGACACCGGTCATCCAGCTCGAGACAGCGATGGGGTCGGCGATCGAGTGCTTCGCGGGCGCTGAGGCGATCGAGGTCCCCCGCAGCCGATTCGCACCCGTCAAGACGACAGACGATCTGCTGGCGCTGCGCTCCGACGCCTACATTGTCACCGAGGACTTCCGCCTCGAGCTCCACCCGGATCGGGCTGGTATCCCGCCGCTAGTCAAGCTCGACCCGGAGCATTTCAAAATGGTCGATCAGCTCGAGCTGGCTCTGGCCGATGGCGTGCCCTCGCTCCTCAGGTGTGAGCGACTCGAGGTGAGGGGTAAGCATGTATTTGATCCAGGAGAAGTGTTCGAAGGCAAGGTCAGGATTGGAGGCTAGTGCTCCGTCACACTAAAATTGAGCGTTAGGCGTTGAGAAGAAAGGAAGGGTGGCGAGGCGCTGGCAGTTGAGTGGATAGGCATCCTCGAGGCTTCAGCAACGAAGCCAGCATTTCATTCCGCCGTCGGATAACCAGCAATTATCGTGTGACGGAGCACTAGGTCTTCCGGTTATGCGATCGCCGCAAGGAAGGCGGCGTGGTTGCTGAGATCATACTGGTGGGTCAGGAACCCCATCGACTTGCCGGTCTCGATGTTGGCCGGAAGGTCGTCGATGTAGAGCGTCTCGCCTGGGACGAGACCAAAACGGTCGATCGCCTGCTGGTACATCGGCTGCTCGGGCTTCATCGATTTTGCCTCGTGGGAGTAGACCCCGCCCGAGAAGGCCTCGAAGATCGGGTGCTGGCGCAAGATGTAATCAACGTGTAGACCATTGGTGTTGGAGAGGAGATAGAGCGGATGTCCGCGCTCGGCAAGGTCTCGAATCGAATCCACCATCGGCTGATTCTCGTGGAAGATCTCTTGCCAGATCGGGACGAAGTCGGTGTGGTTCCCAGTGAAGCCGAGCTCCTCGATCGCCAGTTCAACGAACTCTTCATCGTCGATGTGGCCAGCCTCGTAGCGGTTTTTGGTCTCCGAGATGTGGGAGAGCGGATCCTCATGGGTGATTCCGAAGGCGCGGAGTTTGCGGACGGCGATGGTGAAGTCGAATCCGAGGATGACGTTTCCGATGTCGAATAGATAGGCGTTGATCTGGCTCATGAATACTAGGTTTTAGAGAGGACGAATCTGGCGATGTGATCGGCGGCGGCCGGGTTGCTCGCCTCCTTGGCCGCCGCCCGCATCGCTCTGAGCTGGCGCCGCTCATCGGCGAGCAGTCCCACGAGGAGTTGGTCGATGGCTTCACCGTCCCGGACGATCCTGGCGCATCCGGCCTGGACTGCTTGCCTGGCATTTCCCTCCTCTTGCCCCGGGACGATGTAGTTGATCAGCAGCGGGCAGCGTGCGGCCATCGCTTCCTGGACGGCGGCGCCGCCTGCTTTGCTGATCACACAATGGTGGGTCTGCAGCAGGGTGGGGATCCGATCAGTCCAGCCGATGATGTCGAACGTCACCTGTGCGGGAGAGTTCTTTGTGGCTCTCGCCACCGTCTTCTCGAGTCGCTCGAAATGGCGCCCGAGTGCTACCGTGATCACTCTTGGCGGCAGTTGCTGGTTGCTGGCGAGTTGGCGGAGAGTCCTGGTGACCATCGCCTTCTTCGTGCTAGGGAGGAACAGGATCCTGAGTGGACTGTCAGGGAAGAATGCTTCAGGCTGGTCGAATGCCGGACTGATCGGGAAGCCGAATACCTGGATCTGATCGGCCGCTATCCCTGCTCGGCGCAAGGCGTCTGCGGAGCTCTCGTCGATCACGCAGTAATGATCGCTGGGGCTGCTATACCAGATCGAGTTGATCGATTCGGCGTCAGTGACGACGCTGATGAAAGGGAAGGGGAGATGTTCCGTGGTGCCGACGAGGCGTTCGATCAGGTGGGCGTAGAGCGGGTAGGTGCTGACGACCGCATCGGGACGGAAGCTCTCCAGCGTCCGCTTCAACTCCTTTGTGCTCGGGGAAAAGACGTCAAATCGCCGCCTGGTGAAGTCGGCCGCATCCGAGGAACGGTAGACTGCCTGCCAGATCCTAGGCGTGTGGGTGATGCCAAAACGGTAGGTATTGCGCAGAAATTCGTTGAGCGTCGGGTGAGCCCGATCAAAGACATCGACGATCTCAACGAGGTGACCGCGTGACTGGAACGCTTCGCGCAGCCCATAGGCTGCCGCATTGTGCCCGTCCCCGAACCCAGCTGAAAGGATCAGAATGCGCTTATTTTCCACATCTGCGGTGCCGAATTTCAAAAATTGAGTTGATTAGTTAGAATTTCCTTATTATTCTAAAAAACTAATGAAAAAGTTCAGTTAGCAAAACTGACCATAGCTTCTAGAGAATTAAAAATTAGTGATCTATTCATGATACTTGAGAGTCGGCTATTTAGAGGATGTGCAGTGGGGGCACCGGTGGGACTATTCTTCATCTCCCTGCTGGTTTTGCCAAAGGTTTCTACTCAGGAATCAATCCTGCAGGCGGGAGATCCGAGCTCGGTGCAAGAGGCTGGTTTTTTTAAGGGGTCGGACGAATTGAAGAGTCGGCGGGGAATCTTCAGCGGATCTTCTTCGAGTCAGCCAAAATATATCAAGCCGGAGAAACGAAGCCCTCGTGAGGAGGGGTCAGGAGCCAAGGAGTTGGAGATTTCCAAGACATCGGTGCGCTACGATCGGGTGCAGTTGGGTGAGAGGCGACCGAAGTGGAAGTACCTCACGCGGGAGGTGCGCGCGCAGATCGACGGGGCGGCGATCTCCTCCGGCCGATGGAAGTACATTGTCGTCCACAACAGCTCGACGAAGCGCGGTGGCGCCAAGGCCTTCGATACCTACCATCGCAATGTGAAGCGCATGAGCAACGGCATGGCCTATCACTTCGTGATCGGAAACGGTAGCTATACCGGGAGTGGCCAGATCGAGGTTGGCCAGCGCTGGAGAAAGCAGCTGCAAGGTGGTCACATGAAGAGCAGCGCGCAGAACCGCGTGGCCATCGGTATCTGTCTCGTCGGCGATTTCGATAGCGACCGTGTGAAGGACTCCCAGCTGGAGGCGCTCGACGAACTCGTTTCCTACCTGCAGGCGAAGACCGGCAAGACGATCGTCACGACGCACCGGCGACTCAACATCCGCCCGACCACCTGTCCCGGAAAGTACTTCCCGGACCGGGTCGTGATGATGGCTTACAACAAGTAAGCCCCAGCCCTCGATGGCCGGCTATTCGCCGCTTATTTTCAGGCGCAGGAAGCGCCGCTCGCCTGTGGCGCTGTCGAATGGCGTCAGGTCGCGGAGTTTGCTTGTGAGGCTGCCATCCGGGTTCGTGATTGGCGTTCCGACCTCGATCGCCGAGTTGGTCCACGTGGCCAAGTCGCTGCTCGACTCGAGGGTGAAGCGCAACTCTCGCTCGCCCGGCTGACGGGTGAACTCGAGCACTAGGTAACGGTCGTCGCCGATGGACGCGATGCTGGCGGATGGCAGCGGGATGCCGTTGGCCCCGGACAGTGGTGGGGTCCCGAGTGCAAATTCGGCGAAGTTGTCCAGCCCGTCCCCGTCGGGATCGTCTCCTGGCCCGGATTCGCTGGGATCGAGGGCATTGGCGGCGACCCATAGTGAGAAACCGTTGCCGCCCGGCTGCCCGCCGACCTCGGCCGACGCAGTCCAGTTGGCGCCGTTGGCGTGAGACGCCGACGGGTCGACGATCTGGATCGAGTGGCCATCGAGCCCATCGAGACTTGGCCAGGGTGTGGTTGCCGTGTAAGTGAACTCGTGCATCGTCTCCCCAGCCGCATCGATGAGGCGGACTTGTTCGCCGCCGTTGTTGAGCCGGCCGCTGTATTGGCCAGCCATGATCGAACTGCTGCCATTGCGCTGGTTGAACGCGGCGAGGTCTGAGACGATGAGGGCGCGGCTACCCGGGGCGAGCGCACGCCTGCTGCTGGTCCCGTAGTCGAAGGTGATCCCGTCCGTGAAGCGGACCCCGTGGAGATCGATCGCCTGATCACCGATGTTCTGAATCTGCAGAAACTCGAACTGGTCGCCGTCGGAGAATCCTGCGGCGAGCTCTTCCGCCGATGGGCCGGCCGGATTGTAGAGGATTTCAGTGATCGCGAGATTAGCGCTCGAGGCGGGCTCGGTCTCGACGGTGAAATCAGCGCTGGTGAGAGCGCTCCAAGTCGTACCGTCGAAGCTGCGCGCCTGGACGGTCACCGGGGTGTTGACGATGTATGGCGGGCTGGCAGGATTCGTGCGTGTGGCTTCGAGCGCGATATCGATCACCATGTCGCTGCTGCCGGGGCTCACATTGTGAACCTCAACGGCGATGATATTGGTGCCGGTGACGAGAAATGAAGGGTCGATCACGTAGTCGTCAAAGACGCCCTCGTTGCCGTCGCCATCCGACGAGGTGTTGTAGGTGATCGGTCCGTCGGGCATCCCATCGCGCAGTGCCTCTTGCCCATTGATGTAGACGACTGCCCCGCCATCGACATGGACTGCGATGCGGAGTTCGGTATAGGCCGGGGCATCATCGATCTCGAAGCTGCTGCGGAGATAGGCTGTGGGATTTCTGACCGTGTTCATCGGGGTGATATCCGCGAACCCGTTGATACTGCCATAACCGAGCGGTGCTGCGCCCTCGGACCAGGTCTGGTCGTCGTATCCAGGCTCGCGCCAGGCAGTGCCGAGATCCTCCCCTAAATCGTTGAACTGCCAGACCGAGCCTGCGGCAATCAGCTGACGCTCGAGCCGCGAGCCACCCTGAACGATCGCATTGGGATTTGGGCTGCCACCCGGTAGGCGCGGGTCGGACCCATCGACTGTGTAGTAGATGGATCCGGTCTCATTGAGAAAATTCAGCGCGTAGCCGGCAGCGACATCACCGCCAAATTGGCTGAAGACCGGAGGGGTGACGCTTGGCCACAGCTCGTGGTCACGGAACGACTCGCGAGCTGGACCCAGGAGGTAGTCGCGGCGGGTGGTTCCGGTTGCCCAGTTGCGTGCGTGCGTGCTGGTGACCGACTGGCCGCTCACGAAGCTCAGCAGGTCATCGAATTCCTCGACGAGCCCGTCGTTGAGGGACTTGAGGTGCGAGTTGTCGTAGTCCTGGTCGTCGAGAACGCCGCCGTTGAATAGGTGCTTGTTGATCCGATCGGCGAACAGGATGCGGAATTCCTCCCAGCGGTTCAGGCCATTCCACAAGTCGCGGAGTTCACCGCGTTTGCCGTCCGAGCCGCTACTCCCGGCCTGGGTGCCGATAATGAATCGATTGATCATGTCGGTGTTGATGCCGCGGCCCCCCTTGTTATTCATCGCTCCCTCGGCATCCCAGACATAGAGGCGGTAGCGTCCTTCAGTAGAGCGTTCGCGGGCAGCGACCCAATTGTTGTGTGGCCAGTCCCAGGTCGCCATGTAGATGTTCAGCAGGAAGTAGTCAGCGATGTTCTCCGGGTCTGCGTATTCGAGGACGTCCTCCCAGTTCTCTAGGGTGGTTGGGGCGTTGAGGCGCGAGACCAGCTCGTCCCATGCGACTTTGTCACCGTCAGCAATGTTGTCATTGCCCTCGAATTGCAGGACATCCCAGTCCGCATTGGGATCGGAGCTGTGGTAGGAGCGGAAGAATGGTGTGCGGAGTCGTTCGACCAGGTTGTAGAACCCTTTGAGTTCACCGTTGACGTAGAGGGTGTTGATCACCCCCTTGCTGGCTACCTGGCCCATATCGCGGCTCATGCGCCGGACGAGCTCGTCGATGTAGAACGGGTTCTGGATATCGTTCTTCCCGGCGCGGACGCGGAACTGCTCGAAGTTCTTGACGGGCGAGTTTTCACCATTGAGCGGCAGGGAGACATCGGGGTTGCCATATTCGTCTCGGAAGAACAGGTTGAATGACGGTTTCTGGGTCGGGTTGCTGGGCCATGGGCTCGAGTTCACGGATGTCAGGGTCATGCGTGGGCGCGAGTAGCTGCTCGCCGCAATCCGCACCCCACAGTCGGTGCGGAAGCCGGCGCTGCCATCGGTGAAGTAGTATTCGGCGTGGATCGGTCGCTCGTAGGCCCGACCACGGTTGACGACGTTGTTGTAGTCATCGTCGTCGACCGGCTGCCAGCGACTGCTCGGGTAGCTACCGCCGTTGATCGCGAGGACCCCGTATGGGTCGTAGAGCGAGCGCGGGAGATCCGCGGAGTAGACCAGGGCGGGAGCAGTCCGGAGCCGTGGATCTTGGCCGATCAGGTAGGTGTTGGTCTTTGTCTTCGAGGGGATCATCCCATCAGCGAATGCGCGGGCGCGAATCACGTGCCCCTTCTTGTTCGATATTCTCGCCAGGGTGATCGGGCTATCGTAAGCGGTGCCAGTGTTGGGTGTCGGCTCTGTTCCATCGGTTGTGTAGCGGATTTCCGCCTCTGGCGTCTCGCTGCTCAACGCGATCGTGATGCTCGAATCGAAGAAGCCCCCCTCGATATCGAAGTCTGGGGCATCGGCTCTCCCACTGAAACTCGGGCCACTGTTCTCCCGCCCTGGGGAAGGGAGGCCGAGGTAGGCGTGGGGGCCGCCGCCAGGTGCTATCCCGTAGCTGTGAAACGGGTACTGGCGGGGGAACTGCGGCGCGAGCTGGTCTTGGGCCGCACCCGAATCGTCATAGAGCCCGATGAAGTCGCCATTGCCACTGAGCTTGAAGTTCGCGTGGAGGAAGTGGGCACCCGGAATGGGTGAAGCGGGATTGTCAGCGAGTACGAGAAGATAGCCGCCAGCCTCGATTATGGTTCCGGCGGGAAACTGCCACTTGGCGGGTAGAGCGGGGTCGTCGCTCAGTGACCAGCCGGCCAAATCGACCGGGGAAGCTCCAGTGTTGTGGAGTTCGATCCAGTCCGACGTCCCAGCCGCGAGGTCGGCCGGTTCGGAGAGATCTGAGGATGGCTCGAGCAGACCGGGCAGAAAGCGGATGGTCGAACCGGAGGGGATGAGTTGGGAGGCTCCGATCGCGAGAGACATCTCGAGGCGCAGGCTGCTATTGATATCCGAGTTCGACACCTGGATCGCGAGCGTGTTGTCCCCGGCAACGAGGGCACCAGAGGCGGGGCCAAGATCCACGTTGACGGGTGTCGTCGAATTGCCTGCCTCGCGGTAAGCCAATTGGTCGGCGTAGATGTGCGCCTTTTCCGCGCCCATGTTGGAGCGGGCGAGCTCCTTCCCGTTGAGCCAGACGATGAAGCCATCATTGCAGTTGATCGAGAGGGCGAGGTTTCCGGCGGAGCTGGCATCCGCAGCCGCAGCGGAAAACGAATGCCGGACGTAGAGCGATGGGGTGACCCCCCTGATTTGATTGCGGACGTTGGTGTCGATGGTCCCGAGATCGAAGCCGATCGGCGTCGCTCCTGACTGCCACGTAGAATCGTCGAAGTCCACCGACCACCAGGGGTGTCCGGCGCCGGCGTAGGCCTGATTATTGGCATCCCAGCGCAGAAGCCTGTCGGTCTGGGAGGCTGAGATCTCATTGATGAGCACATCGGCACGTGCCGACATTGCTGCGAGGACGAAGCAGAGGGGGAGGATTTTTCGCATGGGGGGATCCCGGGTTCCCCGGGTTTCCTCAGCCTAGGGAATATTTGGCTCCGCGTCTAGAACTTCTGAATAGCCAGGGGCGACAGATCCGGCTCCGGGCGGTGCGTGAAAAGGTCGATCCTGCCTAGTCTCCGCCCAGTCCTGGAATTGTGTTGCGCAGGGAGGCACTAATGAATTTCCGCGCCCCAGAGATGTCGGTGGCAAGGTTCTGAAATTCGGTGGTGAGAGCGAGTTTTGCGTGTTTCTCGATGCGGGCGGGAACCGAAGCCGGGTGCACGGGAGGGACCGGTGTTGAGAGCTGTACGGCAGCTGTCTCCTGAGCTGGGGGCTCGCCCTGTGGTGCGCTCAGGGTCATCAGGCCAGCCAGGATGGCGAGCGCAGCCATGCCAGCAGCGACCGGTAGCCAGGCGGGTGTTCTCTCCTGGCCTCCGCCGGGGGCAGACGCGTGGATCTCGGCCATGATCCTGGTATGCATCCAGGCTGGTGATCCACCGGCGTCCGCTGACCTTTTGACCAGGCGATCCTCCAGCGCCTCGGATTCGGCGAGGAAGCGGCTGCAGCGCGGGCAGGCATCGACGTGCCTCTGGAGGGATGGTGACAGTTCGCGGCCATCGTCGAGGGAGCTGGAGATGCGGAGTTGCCTGATGTTGCAAAGTGGCATGGGATTCAGTTAGGGTTCGATTGGAGAGGGGATGGGAGGAGAGGCTGCAAGCCCCACTTGCCGACCTCGGTCCGGCAGCTGGGCGATGAGGGACTGCCGCGCGCGGTGGAGGATGACCTTGACGTGGGTTTTGGTCTTCGCCATCGCGGTCGCGATCTCAGACACTGGGAGATCCTGTTCGTACTTCAGCCACATGGCGGTGAACTGGTTGTCGTTCAATATCCCGCGGATCGACGTCCACAGTGCGGAATGTTCTTCTGACTCGGCGATCAGATCTGAGGGGTTGCGCCGTTCGACCAGGGTGCTGAACGCAGATTCTTCTGGCAGAGCATTGGTCAGCGGGCGGTTCCGGTTGCGCCGGTAGTCGTCGATGGTAAGACGCCTTGCGATGGTGAACAGCCAGGTGGCGAAGGCGTGCTCTGGCTTGTAGAGATGGATCTTCCGGAACGCCGTGATGAAGGTCGACTGGGTCAGCTCCTCCGCGTCTCTGGGATCCGCAGTCTTGAGCTTGAGGAACTGGTAGAGCCGCGCCTCATAGCGCGAGACGAGCTGCTCGAACGGAGCCGCTGCCCCGGCTTGAACCTGGCGGGCGAGCTCCTCATCGCTCGATTCTGGTGGTTTGGAGGCTTCTGGCATCCGATCAGCTACCGGGAAATGTAGCACGGCATCTGGCATCTTACTTCAATCCGTTGGCCGCTTTCTCGAGCTTGGCTACCAGGCTCTTGAACTGTCGGATCGGCATCGAGACGGTGAGACTGATCCCATTTCCATCCAACTTTGTCTGGAAGGCCTCGATGACTTCCGGGGCAAGCTCGTCGGACGCTTCGGCTAGCGCGAGAACGCCGTGGAGCATCTGGTCGACCAGCTCGGCGGATCTGGCGTCCGCCGTCTTCATCGCTGCGTAGCCCAACAGCTCGCCTCCCTTCTCCCCAGCCGAGACGTAGATGGCCTGAATCTTGCGCACGAGCGAGGAGTCGATCTCTAGGCTGCCGAGTGCCGAGAGGTTGGCGGCCGCGATCAATATCGGGGCTTGAGTCGTCTGCCGGTGGCCGAAGATCTGCGACTCGTCCATGGCTTCGCCCGTGCCGGTGGTGACATCGAGCGCGGTCTGGACGAGTTCGAGTTCGGGGCCGATGATGATCAAGTTCGTGGAGGGGATCGATGCGAAGAGGAGCTTGCTGCCATCTCGCCAACTGTGGATCGTGCCGGTGCCGTGTGCCACGGCCCGGTAGTCGTCGCTATCTTCGGCGACCCCATTCAGGCGATCGACATCGAAGTCGCCGCGCAGGAGGGCGACTGCTTTCTCCGGATCACTGGAGGTGCCGTAGACGGTGGCTGACTCGAGGTCCTTGATCGGGTGGAAATTGAGCATCCTCTCGATCTGGCGAAGCTGGCGCTTGGCTTCGCCGTCGAGCTCGTTGATCAGCTGTTTGCCGGTCTCGCTAGCGCGGAGGCCGACGAGATTGACGTGCGCGAACCAGGTCGCGCTCGCCGAGGTTTCCGATGGTCTGAACTCACCCTCTCCCCCGAACGCGCTGCAGATGGCGGCTGAGAGGATGACGATGGTAGGCAGAAGTGGTCGGTGCATAGTGATTTTGGCGGTTTATACGCAGTGTGTGGGGGCGGGGGTTACATCCAGGAAGCCCGGGGTGTCGAAAATTGGTTGATTAGAGGGGATTCGCTGGTTTGTATTCGATCCCACAAGCACGACCAATTTCGATCCAATGGCTAAATTAAACGACAATTTTCTCAAACTGAAAGCCGGTTACCTGTTCCCAGAGATCGGTCGCCGGGTGGGTGCCTTCACCGAGGCAAACCCGACGGCGGCAGCACGGCTGATCCGCTGTGGGATCGGCGATGTCACCGAGGCGCTGCCGCTGAGCGTGCGCAACGCGATGAAGGCGGCGGTGGATGAGCTTGGCGATCGCCATACCTTCCGCGGCTACGGTCCCGAACAGGGATATGACTTCCTCAGGGAGGCGATCGCCAAGAACATGTATCAGGCGCGGGGTGTCGGGGTCGAGGCGGATGAGATCTTCGTCTCTGACGGATCCAAGTGCGATACTGGCAACATCCTCGACATCTTTGGCAAAGGTAATAAAATCGCGATTACTGATCCGGTCTACCCGGTGTATGTCGACACCAACGTGATGGCAGGAAATACCGGCGAGGCCGACGCATCGGGCGCCTTCGATGGCCTGGTCTACCTGCCGTGTACCGCGGAGAACGACTTCGTCCCGGCCATCCCGGATGAGAGTGTCGACCTGATCTATCTCTGCTATCCGAATAACCCGACTGGCGCGACTGCGACGCGCGAGCAGCTGGAGGCCTGGGTGGCGTATGCTAGGAAGCACGGCTCGATCATCCTCTACGACGCCGCCTACGAGGCATTCGTCAAGGACGAGTCGGTCCCCCGCTCGATCTTCGAGATCGAGGGTGCGCGCGAATGTGCGATCGAGTTCCGTAGCTTTTCGAAGAACGGTGGATTCACCGGTGTCCGCTGTGCTTTTACCGTGGTGCCGAAGGAGCTCAAGGCAGACTGCGGAGGGGAGCCGAAGGCAGTCCACCCGCTATGGTCACGGCGCCAGAGCACGAAGTTCAACGGGGTCAGCTACCCGGTGCAACGCGCTGCGGAGGCCTTGTTCAGTGAGGAAGGAAAGGCGGAGGTCGATGAACTCATCGAGCACTACCTTGGCAATGCGAGCCTCTTGCGTGAAACCTGTGAGGAGATCGGCCTCGAAGTCTACGGCGGCGTGAACGCGCCGTACGTGTGGGTGCGTTGCCCGGAGGGGATCGATAGTTGGGGTATGTTCGACCGGATGCTCGAGAAGGCCAATGTCGTCATCACGCCGGGTGCGGGGTTCGGCGCAGCAGGTGAAGGCTTCTTCCGCATCTCGGCGTTCAACAGCAGGGCGAATGTCGAGGAGGTCTGCTCGCGCCTGAAGGCAGAGAAATTCTGATCCCGGCTGGGAATTCGCTGTGGCGGCATGGTAAATGCTAGATCGTAACAAGCTGCCGGCTGTGCCACGATGACAGTCCCAAACCGATGAAGTCCACCCCGCTCCAAGCTCCCGCGCCAGGTCGGATGATCGTCGCGCCGCGGGGCGAGGCTCTCGAATTCCGAATCGAGGTTGGGGGGGGCAACCCCGGCAGGGCCTTTCTGAGGACGAACCTCGGACGTGCGCGCCTGCGCCGCGAGGAGATCGTCGCGGAGGTCGAGCTTGGGCAGGCGCCGCTCAAAGCCGACTGGCGAGACCTTCCGATGGCGGAGATGGCACCTGGCGTGCACTCGATTCTGGTGCCGCTTGACGAGGTCGGCCGGTTCCTGGCGAAGTCGTTCTTCGAACCCGCTGACGGTGGGGCGTTGCGCTGGCCGGAGGGCGGCGACGTCGTTATCAAGGTCGAGCCGGCCGACACTGTGTGTGCGAATACGATGTATTCAGCGTTCGTGCGCCAGTTTGGTGAATCGAAATCCCTCCGTGAGGTGCCAGCGCTTGAGGATGGCGTTGCGGCACTGGATGAGGCGGGATACGCGGTGATCCCCCCATCGGGGAAGTTCCGCGATCTGATTGCAGAGTTGGACTTCATCGTGGGCGAGCTCGGCTTCCGCATCATCCAGGTGCTGCCGGTCTTCCCGGTGCCGACGACCTATGCGCGGATGGGGAGGTTTGGAAGCCCATTTGCTGCCTTGGACTTTACCGAAGTGGATCCGGCGCTGGCGGAGTTTGATCGCAGCACGACGCCGCTTGACCAATTCCGCGAGTTGGCGGACGGGGTGCACGCGCGCCGGGCCAAGCTCTTCATTGATATTCCGATCAATCATACCGGCTGGGCCTCGTGGTTGCAGACCCACCACCCAGAGTGGTTTCAGCGCGACCGGAACAAGCAGTTCAAGTCCCCAGGCGCCTGGGGGATCACGTGGGAAGATCTCTCCGAGTTGAACTATGAGCAGAAGGATCTGTGGCGCTACATCTCTGACGTGTTCCTGTTCTGGTGCAGGCAGGGCGTGGATGGCTTCCGCTGCGATGCGGGCTACATGGTGCCCGAGCCGGTCTGGCGCTACGTGGTCGCCAAAGTGCGGCGCGAGTTCCCGGACACTATTTTCTTCTTGGAGGGGCTCGGTGGCCCGCTGCGCACGGTCGAGGCGCTACTCGACCGCGCGAACATCAACTGGGCCTACTCGGAAATCTTCCAGACAGAAGGGCGCTGGGAGCTGAGCCGGAAGCTTCAGGAGTGGACGGAGGGATCCCTCAGACGGGGCATCGAGGTGCACTTTGCCGAGACCCACGACAACGACCGCTTGGCTTTGCGCGGGGAGACATACTCGAGGTTGAGGGTGGCCCTCGCTGCAATGACGTCGGTCAATGGCGGCTACGGGATTACGGCCGGTGTTGAGTGGTTTGCACGCGACAAGATCCTCGTTCACGGCGCCGTCCCGCTCAATTGGGGCGCGGACAGGAATCAGGTCGCCTGGATACGGAGGCTGAATGCACTGCTACGCAGCCATGCTGCCTTCGCAGACGCCGCGACCCTGGAGGTCGTGTCGGTGGGGGAGGGTGAACAGTTCGGGATCTTGCGCAAGAATGGCGATGCCTCAGTGCTGGTGCTACTGAACCTGGACCTAGAACGGCGCGTTATTTCAAGCTGGGGAGACGGATTGTTCACGACCGGAGTGTGCGTCGATCTGCTCGACGGACGTCAGATCGAGGGCGGACGGGCCGAGCTTGCGCCGGGTCAGGTCAGTTGCTTGGGGAATCCGGCCGTCGATGTCGAGTCCTTGCAGGCGGTCCTTGAAGGGGGGGCATTCGATGAGCCGCCGTCCGTGTTGGCGCAACGGGTCGCAGCGCTCGAGACTGATGTGGCAAGATGGTTCGGCGCGGTTGGTAGCGGCAGCCTCCTCGATGACCCTGAGGGCTACTGCGCGGGCGCGGCAGGTGGCGAGCTCTGCCCGATGTCACGTTGGAGCTGGGAGCACGATTCGCGGCGTGCGGTGGTGGTTCCCGCTGCCTGGGGGGTGATCGTGCGGGCGCCGGAGAGATTCTCGGTCGTCGTCTCGCTGGCAGGCCGTGTCGTTTGCAAGGTGGAGAGCTTGCCGCAAACCGGCGGTGGGGAGTTCGCATTGGTGAAGCTCGAGGAGGAGGGGGAGCATGAGATCGAGGTGGTGATGTTCGGTGCCGGTGGCGTCGAACGGAGGGGCGGGACTATCTATCGCTCGCCGCGACTGGAACGCGTCGCGGTCTGCTACGAAGGGGGGCAGCGGCACTATGCGCTGTGCACCAATGATCGGGGGGCGATGTCCTACGTCCGCGGCGCCTGGGCTGAGGTGAGGAGCCAATATGACGGGCTGCTAGCTGCGAACCTGCACGACGATTTCCCCGTAGATCGCCGGATACTCCTGGTGCGATGTCGTGCCTGGGTAGTCTACCGCGACTACTCCCGCGAACTGGGGATCGATTGCCAGAGCGGGTTCCGCATGCTTGGGGAGAACACGGTCGAGTGGCGCTTCGAGATCCCGGTCGGGGGTGGGGAGCAGGTCGGCTTCCGGATCCGGTCGCACCTGATCGAGGGGGAGAACAAGCTGGGGCTGCGGTTCGAGCGCCAGGCGATCGCGACGCATGGTCTGGATCCAGCCGAGCCGGTGAGACTGATCGTTCGGCCCGATGTGGACGACCGCGGGTTCCACGAGAAGACCAAAGCGTTCAAAGGAGCTGAGACAGACTGGCCTGCCTCGTGTGGGATACGGGACAAGGGCTTCCGTTTTGCGCCGTATGAACACGCCTTGGAGATGGGCTGCCGCGAGGGGCGCTACTTCTCAGAACCCGAGTGGATCTACAACGTCGGGCACCCTGTCGATGCGAGTCGCGGGCTCGGTGGAGAGAGCGATCTCTTCAGTCCCGGGTATTTTGAGATCTCTCTGATCGAGGGAGAGAGCCTCGAACTCGCAGCTGCGGCGGTAAGCGAGGGCTTCGCCGAACTGGAATTCGAATCGGGCGAGGACGGGATCCCGGCCGATCTCTCCCTGGCCGATGCGTCGAAGCTGGCGATCGCTGACTTCGTCGTCAAGCGCGACGACACACGCACCGTGATTGCTGGTTACCCATGGTTTCTCGATTGGGGACGGGACACGCTGATCTGCCTGCGGGGTATGATCGCGGCAGGGATGTTGGACGAGTCGCTAGACATTCTCAAGCAGTTCGCACAGTTCGAGCGCGATGGGACCTTGCCGAACATGATCCGCGGTGGCGACGATTCCAACCGTGACACATCCGATGCGCCACTGTGGTTCTTCGCAGGTGCTAGGGATCTGTCAGCCGAGGTGGGGATGCACGAGGTACTGGCGACGGAGGTTGCAGACAGGACCCTCGCGGAAGTGATGCTCTCGATCGGAAGAAACTACCGGGATGGGACTCCGAACGGTATCTGGATGGATCCGGGCAGCGGCTTGGTCTTCAGCCCATCCCACTACACATGGATGGACACGAACCACCCGGCCGGGACGCCCCGGGTCGGTTACCCGATCGAGATCCAAGCACTGTGGTGCTCAGCGCTGCAGTTTCTGGAGGAGGTCGAGCCCGGCGGAGGATGGGCGGAGATCCGGGATCAGGCGAAGTCATCGATCATCGAATTCTTCTACGATCGGGATCGGCGCGGATATCTATCAGACTGCCTGCATGCATCGCCAGGACAGTCGGCGGCGGAGGCGGTCGCGGATGACCATCTGCGACCGAACCAGCTGTTCGCGTTGACGCTCGGTGCCGTGGACGACAAGCAGATCGCGACGGGTGTGCTGGCCGCGTGTGAAGAACTGTTGGTGCCTGGAGGCGTGCGCAGCCTTGCTGACCGTGAGGTCTCATTTGAACTGCCTGTCTGGCGTGATGGCGTCCTCCTAAATGATCCCGCGTACCCCTATCACGGACGCTACGAGGGGGATGAGGACACGCGGCGCAAGCCAGGCTACCACAATGGGACGGTCTGGAACTGGCCGTTCCCCTCGTATGCGGAGGCGCTGTTCTCAGCCTACGGGGACCCGGCTGCCGAGGCGGCGAAGTCGATCCTCGCGAGTGCGGCCATTCCCTTTAACGAGGGATGCCTCGGGCACCTGCCCGAGATCATGGACGGCGATGCCCCGCATCAGGAGCGCGGCTGCGGCGCCCAGGCCTGGAGCGTGACGGAACTCTACCGGGTATTGAAAATCCTTAGCTAGGAGCTGCATGGAAAATCTAGGTGTCCCATTAATCTTTATCGGCTGCTGCGGAGGTGCTCTCTGGTGGTTGTTCGCGCTCAGACCCTACCTCCGTCGCCATCACCAGGGATACAATACGGGGGCGAATCTCCTAGTCGCTGCCTGGGTCGACTGGCAGAGCTGTGGAGAAATTACGAAACAGAAAAATGATCCGCACGGGCGCTGGCGTTATTGGGGATTTGTGATCTTGCAGCTCTGCTTCTTGATCGGTGTGATTCTAACACTCTCCAAGTTCGGGTGACACGCCGCTAGCCGAGCTCGGCCTCGGCCCGCTCGATCTCGTTGCTGCACTTGTCCCAGTCGCTATAGGCGGTATTGAGATCGGCGGCGCTCTGTTTGAATTCTTCGCCGAGCTCCTTCGCGAGCTGCTGGTTCTCGAAGGTGGTGGGATCGGAGAGGAGCTGCGTGATCTCGGCACGCCGGGCTTCGATCGAGGCGATCTGCTCCTCGGTGGCTTCCAATTTCTGCTGGAGAGGTCTGAGGCGGTTCGAACGTTCTTGTCGTTGCTGTCCCTCGAGCCGTCGCTGATCCTTGCGGTTCTTCGGTGGGGATGGCTTTCCCGGATCTGCTGCGGTCTGCCTCGGCGCCTGTGCCGCGGCGGCGGCCAGATCGGCATTTTTCTTCTCGATGTAGTCGCTGACGTTGCCGTAGTAGAACTTGGGCGGCTGGCCGACACGGAACTCCAGGACTTTGGTGACGATGGGATCGAGGAACGAGCGGTTGTGGCTGACGATGGCGAACGTCCCCTTGTATTCATCGAGGGCGTGGCGCAGGACATCTTGCGACATCATGTCGAGGTGGTTGGTTGGTTCGTCGAGCACTAGGAAGTTGGCTGGCTTGAGCAGCATCCGTGCGAGCGCGAGGCGCGAACGTTCGCCACCGGATAGGACGCCGACTGGCTTGTAGACATCATCCCCGCGGAATAGGAAAGATCCGAGCAAGGTGCGGACGTTGGTGCCGGCGACGCTGGCGCCAATCTCCTCGATCGTCTGCAGGACGGTCTTCTTAGGGTCGAGCTCATCGGCGTGGTTCTGGCTGAAATGGGAGATGGTCACGTTGTGGCCCTCGGTGCGAGTGCCTGCTGTCAGTTCTTCCTTGCCAGAGAGAATCCTCGAAAAGGTGGACTTCCCAGCTCCGTTGACACCGACGATGGCGAGGCGTTCGCCATTGAGGATCTCGAAATCGACATCCCTGAGCACCTGCAGATCACCGTAGCTCTTGTAGACCCCCTCCATCTTGATCACAGTGTGGCCGCTCGGCTTCGGCTGGGGGAACTTGAAGCTGACGACCGCATCGTCCGACTCGAGCTCGATGCGCTCGAGCTTGTTGAGTTGCTTCAGCCGGCTCTGCGCCATCGTCGCCTTCGACGCCTTGGCGCGGAAGCGGTTGATGAGTGCTTCCTCCTTCTCGATATGGCGCTGCTGGTTCTTGTAAGCACGCTCGAGAAGTTCGCGTCTGGCGACCCTCTCCTTGAGGTAGAATGAAAAGTTGCCAGAGTATTCCTCCGCGCGCCCCTGTTCGAAGGCGATGGTGCGCTTGGTGAGATTGTCGAGCAGGGCGAGGTCGTGGGAGATGAGGATGATCGCGCCGGGGTAGCCCTGCAGGAACTGCTCGACCCACTGGACGGTCTCGATGTCGAGGTGGTTGGTCGGCTCGTCGAGGAGGATGACGCTCGGCTCAGCGAGCAGCAGTTTGGCGAGGGCGATGCGCATCTGCCAGCCGCCGGAAAATTCTCCGCAGTCTCGCTGCAGGTCGCCCTGGGAGAACCCGAGCCCCTGGAGCACCGTCTCGATCTGGGGTTTCATGCGCGAGGCGTCATGGTGTTCGAGGCGGAGCTGCAGCTCGCCAATGTCCTCGAGGGCATCGGCATACTTGTCGCTGGTCGGATCGAGCGCCTCGAGCTGTGCGTCCAGCTCGTCGATCTGCTCCTGTAGCTGCATGACATCTTGGAAAGCCGTCGCGGCCTCGTCGAACACCGAGAGGCCGGAGGTGCTGACGCCCTCCTGGGGTAGGTAGCCGACCGTGGAGGTCTTGGATTTGGTGATCTTTCCAGAGTCGGGCTTCTCGATTCCCGCGACGATCTTCATCAGGGTCGATTTGCCCGCGCCGTTCGGGCCGGCGAGGGCGATCCGGTCCTTCGGGCGGAGGACGAACGAGAGGTCTTTGAATAGGGTCCGTGCACCGAACTGGATGGTGACTTTGTCGATTGCTAACATCGGCTGAACTCTGGGTGGTGGGAATCTTGGAATGGCGCAACGATCGGTCGGCTGCGGGTCGGGACTCTAACCGCAGATTCCCCAGATTGGCGCAGATTTTTTTCCCGGGAATCGGGAGGGCGCTGCCTAGACCCGGAATAGGGCGCCCAATTTCTTGCCGATTGCGAGGCTGGCACCGATGAGGGTGATCGCGAGAAAGAGCATCGCCCAGACTCCTAGCGCACTGGCTAGGAATTGGCCATTGCCGAGCGAGCTGAGAAGGCTGTAGATCGCCTTGGTTATCGGGTAGTGGCTCTGCTCCTGGGCGAGGACGAGCGAATCGCTGACTTCTAGCATGGCGAAGCTGAACGCCAGCAGGCCGCCCGCGATCAGGTTCGCCGCGATGAGCGGGATGGTGATCCTCAGCAGGGCGCGCTGTGGTGTCGCGCCCAGGTTCTGCGCCGCTTCCTCAAGCGTCGGGCTGGTCTGCTGGAACCCAGCGACGGCGGAGCGCACGACGTAGGGCAGGCGGCGGATCGCATAGGCGAGGACGAGGATGAAAATCGGATTCCCGCCCGGGACGAGGAAGTGGAAGATCTCGCCCTCGGCCGAGAGCGCAAGGTATCCGAACGCGAGGACGAGCCCAGGGACGGCGAGCGGGAGCATCGAGATCGCGTCGAGCGCACCGCGCCCTGGGATCTTCGTCCGCACGATGACATAGGCGATCCCGATACCGAGCACGATGTCGACGAGGGTCGATAGCGAGGCGTATTTGAGCGAGTTTGCGATCGATGGCACGGTCAGTTCGTGTCCGAGGGCGTCGCTGAAGTGTTG
>Ga0316197_10000644_pt1 | contig 24437 bp, 24 predicted proteins | sample OudBiesiAoxic_MG_FD_204939 | JGI IMG/M metagenome (GOLD analysis project Ga0316197, IMG submission 204939) | Coastal sediment microbial communities from Oude Bieten Haven, Netherlands - site A oxic | ecosystem: Environmental > Aquatic > Marine > Coastal > Sediment | place: Netherlands... | reverse complement strand
TTTTTATTGGATGGCAACAATCTATAGTCTGGTTATGTTTATAACTTACAGTGTGCCGTAATGTCTAAAATCTCTTGTCTTTGTTGCGTTTCAACCCCATAAAAGCCAAGCAAAGTGTGGAACAAATTATCGTGTGAAATGCTGTCATTTAATGCTATTTGCTGTAAACATGTTGCGCTGATACCTTTTGCACTGAAATATTCATCTGAAGCCCACATAAACCACGGAACTTTAGTTTGTTCAGCAGGTGCAATAACATATGGAGTGCCATGAAGATAGATACCCTTCTCTCCAAGCGATTCACCGTGGTCAGAAACGTAGAGCAAGGCGATGTTATAGTGCTCTTGATACTGCTTGAGTAATGTAATGGTCTGTGCGATGACATAGTCTGTATAAACGATAGTATTATCATAAACGTTAACAATCTCTTCAATACTACAATTTTCAATGTCACTGTGATTACAAGCGGGTGTAAAAACTGTTTTATCTTTAGGGTAGCGTTGATAATAAGTTGGGCCATGGCTTCCAATTAAATGCATGGCAATCAATTTATTTTTAGTCGTATCTTGATTTATAATGCTCGGAAACTCTCGTAACATCACTTCATCGTAACAACTATTTTTGTTACATAAATCATCATTTTTACTTCTATTTATCTCGATTTTGGTAATGTTTTCATTTTGAGCAACACGCTTATGACCACCGTCATTTTCAATCCAATGAACATCAACACCAGCATAAGTTAATATATCTAAGGCATTATCTTGGGTGACGGCTCGATTCTTACTATAATCTGAACGGTTCATATTTGAAAACATACAAGGTAATGAAATCGCCGTTTCGGTTCCACATGATGAGGTGTTTTGAAATGAAATTATCCCCATTCCTTCTGTGTAGGGGTTCGTTTTTCTTTGATAACCATTGTAATTAATATTTTGCGAGCGTGCGGTTTCACCAACGATAAGCACCATCAACGTTGGTTTGTTGTTAGATGATGGAGTTAGCGTTGCATCTTCCCCTAATTTCAGGTACTCCAAGGGAGTAGTTAAATAGTTTTTATTAATATATTTAACAGTATTAAACACATCAGCAGGGTTGATCATCTTTTTAAGATACGAATTGTTACGAAATATAGAAGCGTAATCTTTATAATAAAAGGTGGTAGTTATACCTATCAAAACCAACATGCTGCATAAAAGAGCCCCTCTAAAAAGCATCCCCTTAAAAACATTGCCATAGACTATTTTCACTTTCAATAACAATAATACTGGAATAAAACCGAACCCTATAAAGTACAACACAGAGCTCACATTTAAGTATGAAAAAGCTTCACCAGTGTTCGTTTCAAATATGTTTTCTATCATATTATAGTCAAACATTACGTTATATTTGAAACTCGCATAAAAGGTTAATGAAGAGGTTAAGATTAATGGAATGAGTATTGTTTTAAAGACATATGGCCAAGCTAGTAGCGAAAAAATAATAACGAAAGTACTACTGATCAATAGATTGGAGATGATGAATAACGAGATGTTAGCATTAGAAATTTCATAAATTTTTTGAATCAGGGGATAATTAAGTACAGCTCCAAAGTACAATGACACAATGATTATTAATATATTGATATTTAATGGGAACTGTCTCAGTAGTTTTGATTTTTTTATGAATATCATAGTTTACATATGTCCTTTAATAGAACTTAAGTTTGGTTGTTATGAACCTGAACTAAGAAGTTTCGCAAGACTAGGGACTCATTAATTTTCATAAGAATTTAACATTAATGAGTTCCTTTTTTACATTTAATTGGCAAAGAGGGTTTTAGTTAAAACGATAATTGATACTTAGACTTGCACTGCTTTCATTGATTCGGTGATCAGTTGAGTTCATACCAAAAGAATAGTGATAGCTTGTAACAATTTGGAAATTTTTATTAATGTTATAACCTAAAGAAGCCCCTGCCATTGGCCCTATATCTGACTCTTTTATTTTTCCGTCGTTATAGCGTGAGTAATTGATACCGATATCAGGGGCGATAAAGAAATCGGATTGCATAATGGGCACTGTTTTTTCTATTGAAAAGCTATAGTTATCGTATTCAGATCCCTCACCTTTTAAGGTTGTTGCCCCTCCTTTAATGGTTCCCCATTGATATTGAGAACCACCTTCAAACATAACGCCATCTACATTCACATGGTGATCACCCACTTTAACATTGGCTAGCTTATAGCCTCCTCCAAAATAAGAAGAAGGAGCATCGGCCAATGCAGGAGCTGTAAGGAATATAGCCATTAAAGGTAATAGAATTTTAATTTTATTCATTTGTATCTCTCCAAAATTATTGAAATATAGGGTAATCAATATAACCATGCTCATTGCCACCAAACAAAGTTGTCCCATCTAATTCAGAAAGCGGATGATTACTTTCTAATCTAGAAACCAAATCGGGGTTGGCAATAAATGGACGTCCAAATGCGATTAAATCAGCATAGCCCTTGTTTAGGGTTTCATTTGCTCGGGACTGTGTATAACTGCCAGCAACAATAATGGTATTAGTAAATATTTCTCGTAAGTTAATACGGAAGCTTTCTGGGATTTCAGGCGCGTCATCCCAATCTGCTTCTGATAAATGCATGTAAGCGATATTACGAGCTTGCAGTTTTTTTGCTGCTTCCAAAATGGTGGGCACAATATCAGGGCAGTCCATATCCTTAAAAGTAATAAAAGGAGCCAGGCGAACACCAACTTTCTCAGTGCCAATTGCTTTAATTACAGCATCTACAACTTGAATTAGAAAACGAATGCGGTTTTCACGAGAACCACCATAATTGTCGGTGCGTTTATTTGAATTAGTACGTAAAAATTGATCGATAAGGTAACCGTTACCACCGTGTATCTCTACACCATTAAAACCAGCCTCAATTGCACGTTTTGCTGAATCAGCAAAATCATTGATGACACGGTTTATATCTTGTTGCGTCATTTCTCGTGGTTGAACACAATCGACCATATTACCGTTACCTTTATCATCAGAAATCCATACCTTGGTTTCTACGGGAGATAAGGCTGATGGTGCTATGGGTAACTCACCTTGTTGAAAAACGGGGTGTGACACCCGCCCTACATGCCATAGTTGGCAAAACATGATACCGCCTTGTTCTTTGACTGCTTTGGTTACCAATTTCCATTTTGCTACTTGTTGATTTGTGTAAACTCCCGGTGTGAAAGAATAACCTTGTGAATCATTAGATATTTGGGTCGCTTCGGATATAATTAAACCTGCTGTCGCACGTTGCTTATAATAGGTTGCCATCATTTCATTAGGCACATTGCCAGGCTGACTTGACCTTGAGCGTGTCATTGGTGCCATTACAATACGATTATTCAACACCATCTCTTTTAATGTTGTTTTTTCAAATAATTTGCTCATATTTCTTACCTTCTTATTATCATTTTCTTAATAGTTTTCATTATATTCATTCTATTAATTTTGATAATTAGCTAAAATGTGAAATCATTATTCAGTTAAAGTGAATTAAAGGTGTGTGATGGATAAATTTTCCGATATGGCTATGTTTGTTTCGATAGTTAAACATAAAGGGCTTGCTGTTGCGGGTCGTGAGCTTGGATTTTCTCCTGCAACAATGACAGCAAGAATGCAGTCTTTGGAAGCAAGATACGGTGTTAAATTGTTAAACAGAAGTACTAGACATCTATCCTTAACTGACTCCGGTAAGCTCTATCATAAGGCTTGTCTAGAAATATTATCTAACGTCGGTGACATAGAGAACCTAATACGAAGTGGGATTGATAAAGTTGAAGGGCCATTAAAAATTTCAGCCTCTAAAGATATAGGCGAGCAATATATTCTTCCAATTTTATCGGAGTTCTGCAAACTATATCCAAATGTAGTGCCTTATTTATATTTAAATGATCGTATAACAAATATTGCGGAATCTGGAATTGATATTGTTATTAGATATGGAGAGCTAACTGATAGTAGTTTAATTTCTCGCTGTTTATCAACAAGCAGGCGAGTATTATGTGCTTCGCCAGCATACTTAGCTAAAAATGGAGTGCCATTGATACCCGACGATTTGGTCAATCATGATTGCCTCGCAATGATACGTGATAATGAAGAGCTGAAAACATGGCATTTTCTAAGTAAAGATAAAGAGAAAAAAAGTACAATAACGATTACACCTAAACGTTTTTCAGATGATGGGCAAGTTATTCGGCATTGGGCTCTTGAGGGTGCTGGTATCGCATTAAAATCAATATTGGATGTTCAGGCTGATATTAACAATCAACATTTGGTGACAATACTTGATGATTATATGAAAAACTTTAATACGTCCACTTCTAGCGCAAACTTAAATGTCGTGTATATCAGTAAAAAATACCAACCTAAGCGCATTCGACTTTTTTTAGATTTTCTACACGATAAATTTCCTGAAAGGATAAAACCATTAACCATTTACTAAGCAGCTTCGATATAATTAACTTACCGAGAAAAGTAAAACCATTCTACTGATGCTACTACCTTACCTATTCAGCAGAGTAATGGTTCTAGAAAACTTAATAGATGAGTTTACACCTTAGCTGATTAGATTTTTCAGGGGGATAAAAACTTAACGCCTCCATTTTCAATTAACCTATTTTCAAAATCAAAAAAAGTTGCATTTTCCCATGAAGACCCTCTTTTCTGTTTAAACCCTGATGCTGAACATGTGTTACTTACCCACGCAGGTTCCCAATAAACAATGCCTAAGGCTTTCTGTTTTTTTGCTTCTTTTTTTAACTGCAATAGCCAACGTGCTTGGTTTTCTGGAATTGCGGGGTGATAACCACTTGGCATCTTAGAGAGAACGTTATGTAAGTTATCATTCCATTGCAGTGTCCAAGGAAGAGCGGTCTCTACAATTATCACTTCTTTAGCGTATGATTTTTTAAGAAGATGAATAATTTTTCCAAACTGTGCAATATCCAATTTAGACCATTGAGCATAATATGATAAACCAATAATATCGAAATCAGTTACACCTGCTTTTTTAGCATTATAAAACCAATCAAATGCACTAGAAGCCTTTGCAAGGTGAATAATAATTTGAGGTTGTCCATTTTCTGTTTTACGTGACGCTTTTATTGCAGCGTTTAACAATAATGCATTTCGGTTCCAATCTATCGGGTAACCGTTGTCATTCCAAGGGAGTAAAATTTCACGATCTATCTCATTGCCAATTTGTACGTAATCAGGCGTCAATTGATTATCGGCTAATTCAGCCAACACTGAATCAGTATAAGTATAAAGTGTGTCTGCTAGTTTTTCACTGTCATTTAGTAGGCTCTGCCATGATGTTGGAATAATTTGAGCGCCAGGATCTGCCCATGTATCTGAATAGTGAAAATCTAACAACACTTTCATATTATGGCTTTTAGCTTGACGAATACTTTTTTTGACGTCAATTAAATTTGAATAACGGTTTATTGTTCCATTTGGATTCTTCCAAAAAGGGTTTACCCAAATTCTTACCCTGGCTAAATTCCCGCCTTTCTCAGACATAATTTGATATACATTTTTTGCACCTTCTTTATCAAAAAACACTTCACCGCAATCGGCCATCTGATTTGCTGATGACAGATCTACACCACGAATAAATTCATCAGCGGAGAAGAGAAAGGGTTGATAGCTAACGCTACATATGAGAAATAAAACTCTTGAAAAAAGAAAAAAATAAAGCATAAATCGCACCACTTAGTAAGATTATAATTTAATAGCAACATTATATTGATCATTAATGAATCAATTTCTATAGTTAAATGACTACTCTGCTTTATATCTATATAACTTCATTAATATCAATTAAATAGCCAAAGTTATCATTGTTTATGATTAAATAACCATACCTGCATTATTATTTTGAACTAAGTTCTATTAAGCCTTTTAAATCACATTATAAATAATATCTACAATATACAAATACTGATCATGAATATCTTACATTTCTTGGTTAGGTTTTGAGCGGAAAGTATTAAGTGTGCTTATTAAATAAGCAGTTAATAACAAAATAAGTACTTGGCTGTTAATTGAACTAATGCATATATAGTGAACGATTCTTTCTGTTTAGAATGGTTTAAGTCTCTTTTTTTTTTGTAATATTTATTTTATCTATGGTTTTTTTGCTAAAACCACATTTCATTTTATACCCTTCGCTGCCTACTCTCATTTAGCGTCTATCGTCTTGTTACTGACAATTTAGGTCATCGATATTACATTATTTATTTCTATAAAAAATAGAGATTAACAATGTTAAGCGCAGTGGCAATGAACATGGACGTACACCTTAAATCACTTAACAGAAGATTTATATTAATAGGGTTAACCTTAGCTAAGCCTTAGCGCTAATTGTGCTTTGAGCCGAAGCAAAGATAATACCTACTAACCAATACATAGGAAGTAACAATGAGAAAATTGACTAAACTTGCCACTAGCGCTTTGCTAGTTGGTGCCGTGCTGGCTTCATCCAGTGCGGTAGCTGCTCCTAGAACGGCCTTTGTGCATCTTTTTGAATGGAAATGGGAAGATGTTGCCCAAGAATGTGAAACTTTTCTTGGGCCTAAAGGCTTTGCGGCAGTGCAAGTCTCCCCACCAACAAAATCCCATAACGCTGATGCGTGGTGGAGCCGTTATCAACCTGTTAGTTATTCTTTTGAAGGACGCAGTGGCAACCGTAGTCAGTTTCAAAATATGGTTCAACGTTGTAAAGCAGTGGGGGTTGATATTTACGTAGATGCCGTAATTAATCATATGGCAGCTTACGACAGAAACTTCCCAGAAGTTCCTTTTGGTCCTAATGACTTTAATAATTGTACTGGTGATATTGATTATAGCAATCGTTGGCAAACCCAAAATTGTGATTTAGTTGGTCTTAATGATCTTAAAACAGGATCTGATTACGTACGCCAAAAAATAGCTGATTACATGAATGATGCAATGAGTATGGGGGTAGCTGGTTTCCGTATTGATGCAGCAAAACATATTCCTGCAGGAGATCTGGCCGCTATCAAGGGGAAATTAAATGGTAACCCCTACCTATTTCAAGAGGTTATTGGCGCTCCTGGAGAGCCCGTCCGCCCTACCGAATACACCTATATTGGTGATGTGACTGAATTCGAATTTGCCCGAAAGTTAGGTCCTGCTTTTCGTAATAGCAATATTGCTTGGTTAAAAGATTTAGATAGCCAGATGGAATTATCTAGTGCTGATGCAGTGACTTTTGTGACCAACCATGATGAAGAACGTCATAATCCGAATGGTCCAATTTGGCATGGAACGCAAGGTGATGGTTACTTTTTAGCAAATATTTTTGCTTTAGCTTACCCTTATGGCTATCCCAAAATAATGTCTGGTTACTATTTTAATGGAGACTTTAACGCAGCACCTCCAAGTAGCGGAGTACACTCCGGTAATGCTTGTGGCTTTGACGGTGGTAACTGGGTGTGTGAGCACAAATGGAGAGGCATCGCAAACATGGTGGCCTTTCGTAACCATACCGCTAGTGAAGGTCGTATCAGTAACTGGTGGCAAGGTGGGAATGATCAGATTGCCTTTGGTCGCGGTGGTTTAGGCTTTGTAGTAATCAACAAACGTTTTGGCAGCTATCTTAACCAAAGCTTTGATACTGGCATGCCTGATGGGCAGTACTGTAATGTCATTGAAGCTGACTTTGATGAAAGTACAGGGCAATGTATTGCTGCTAATGATGCAAATGGTTCATCAATTATTACGGTAAGTGGTGGGCAAGCTAATTTTAATGTTGCAGGTGATCATGCTGCTGCTATACATGTTGGCGCTCGCATTGATGAACTATGTACGGATTGTAATGATCCTAAACCTGAGTTTTCAGTTACGGCTACGTCAATTTGTACATCTGAAAATTTATCAACCCTTTATTATTGGGGAGCATTACCTGCTGGTTCATTAGGTAATGCAACTTGGCCTGGCACCGAAATGCAAAAAAATGGTGACTTTAATTGTCATGATTTGGGCGTTGAACTGACTAATATAAATGTTATCTTTAGTAACAGTGGGCAAAATAAAACGGCTGATTTAACGGTTGCTGGATCAGGATGTTATAGCAACGGTACGTGGAGCACGTTAGCAGACTGTGGTTTTAACGTTACCGGCACCCTTCCAGATAATGGCGACGATGAAGTATGGTATTTTCGAGGAACGGCAAATAGCTGGGATAAAGCGCAGTTAGATTACGACAATGCAAGTGGTTTGTATTACACAGAGCAACGTTTTAATGGTGAGGAAGCACCCGCTCGCTTTAAAATTGATAATGGTAATTGGACAGAAAGTTACCCAACGGCAGACTATCAAGTCTCTGACAATACGACTTATCGCATTAATTTTAATAGTGAAAGTAAAGAGATTACTGTAAACGTACAGTAAGATTTATTTAAAGTAGTGTTATTAAAGCCTAGTTCACTGGGCTTTTTTATGCGTTCAGTTTATATGCTTAAATAGTCTAAGTTGATTCTCAAAAAGAGCACTTAATCTGCCTGACAAACTCTATTTCTCCCACTATTTTTAGCTTCATACAGGGCTTTATCGGCTTTAATAAACAGTGTTGAATAATCATTTGAACTATTAGGATAAATTGTTGCTAATCCTAGACTGATTGTAATTTTTTTACTTTTAAAATCAAGCTCTGAAATTGTCTTTCGCATTCGCTCGGCAAGTTGTAATGTTTGAGTTTCTGTCATGTTTGGCGTGATAGCGACAAACTCCTCGCCCCCAAAACGTGCAACAAGGTCGACTGAATACCTAACACACTGTTGTAATGTTTCTCCTACAATAACTAAGACTTCATCTCCGACTTGGTGACCATAGAGATCATTAAATTGTTTAAAATGGTCAATATCAACAATAATCAAGCTAATTGGCGCATTTAATCTAGCCATTTTGTCCCATCTAGATTTTAAAAAAGTATTATAAGCCCTTCTGTTAGGCAAACCTGTTAAGGTATCGATATTAGCATTTTTATTTAACTGTCTATTAGCGACGCGCAACTTACATTCAACATTCTTCCTACGCATTATTTCCAGCGCAGAGAACCTAAGTACTTTATATCTTGTAATTGCCATTATGCAACTAATAAAAGAACCGATTGCCATAGTAAAAACAAAATGAATAAAAGAGGGATCAGAAACAAGTTCAAAAAGGTAAATAACTAACAACCATAAACAGTTAATAACAAGAATAATCAAAAAGAAGAATCGAAATGAGAAACCAACTGCCGATAGAACTAAACATATGAAGATGATATTAGTGGTTTGAAGCATATCCTGAGTCAGTATTAAATGTGTAAAGGTATTTAACATTGCTAACATCGCCATTAAACATATAGAAACAACGATATTTTTTTCAGTTAAACGCTTACCCTTTTGCTTTACATAAAACGAAAAATAGAGAAATAAAATAGCAGTAATACTAGAAACAAAACACATCACCCATTGATTGGGTGAAGAAACAAAAAATGGATGCATAAAAGCCATCATTGCGTAAAAGCAAAATAATGCCTTCGAAAAAGAGGGCAATGTACTCAACATTTGCTTTTGATGTTCTTGAGAAAAAATTTCGTCTAAATTATGCAAAAACACCTCACAGTGCAAACTCTTCTTTAAAATACAGGGCTTTTCTAAAAGCATTCAAACTGATTTAAATATATTTGCTTAAGCAATAGCTTAGACCATTATTAAACAAATTTTTATGATGCTAATTTATTTTAACTATCTGGATTTATTTAAATACATAACTCCTTTAAATTATTGATTATTTTGATATTCCTTGGTAAATATTGATCGTTATTTTGAGTTAACCAAATCGCATTTATACCCGCTAAATGTGCGGGTTTTATATCTTTATCAAAACTGTCTCCCACCATTGCAATATTCTCAATCGATTTATTTAACCTCGAAATAATCTCCTTTAAGAATTCAGGATCCCCTTTTAATAAGCCAAGGTTATCTTTACAAAAATACCCCGTTACAAACTCACTTAAGCCGACACGTGCAAATGCTTGTTGGATCTCTCGTTCAGTTGAGTCCCGAGCACTAGTCACAATATAAATTTGAGCATGTTTAGATAATGACGCTAACGTCTCTTTTGCACCAGTAATAGCTTCAACAGTTGTCCAATCACACATTTTTCCCCTTTGTTCGGGAAAATCGACCATTAACGTATTGCCCCAATCAAAAAGATATACATCTATCATAGTCTCTCCAACGTAAAAATTAATTAATGATGGTAAAACAATATTCTGAATAAGATATTGATCTTGTTGCGTATGATAAATATAAATAAAAATTTTTAGCGCAGTGTGCGTTTTTTAATTATGTTGCTAATCACAGATAAAGGTAAAGTGACGATAGTAAAATTTACACATAAACAAAGATTGTATGTGATGTATTTTCCTTTAGCCTCACTGCTTGAGGTTCGTTGTTCATTTAAATTTTTTAACTAAATTATTATCCTCGCCCTTTCTGATCCACATCAACTAAATATACTTCACCATCTACAGCATGGCACTCTCAGCCTGGTTAATCTATTATTAATACTTAATATGAAATGTTTTTAAAACATCACTCATACTATTCGCTAAATGTCTGAATTATAATTCATTGTTGTTTTATAAAAATAAAAGCAAGTCTATCAATTCAGTGAGCTAACTCATGTACAAATACAAATAAGATGTTAAATTGCTAAAAATATTGACTGTTTTATTACATGACAAGTACAGTTTTGATATTTTATAAATAGATTTAATTTGATGATAATTGATTTAAATGGAATTTAATCAAAATGTTTTTTTGAATCTATTAAAGTACTCACTTATAACAATCAATTCATAGCAATAATTACAATTTGCTACCGAATGTTGAAAAGGGAAACTAGATTTGTTAATTACAGATTTATATTTCAATAACGAAAAGAATGTCAAGACCCTCTTTTTAATCGATATTTTTCATATGAAAAATATCAATGCTGCCTATGGATTTAAAAATGGAGATTCTATTTTAAAGCAGTTCAAAAAAGTGTTAAAAAACCTTCTGGAAAATGAAGTCTCACTATTATTAAAAAAAACATTTGATGTTAAAACTTTATACAAGCTAAATAAACATTATTCTGATGTTTTTGCTATTACTTTCTATGCGGATCTTGGTGAAAAATCAATATTAAAAATTAAAGATATCATCTTAATAAAGTTGTTATCTCATCATTTTCAAATAAGAGAACCTAATCTACAAATTTATCTGACCACAACCATAGGTTGCTCAAAAAGTGCAGATAAAGACGTCATTATTTATGCAGAAAAAGCATTACATAATGCTAAACAACACGCAGAAACATTTATCTTTTTTGATGCTAATTTATACAAAAATGAATCTTCAAATAATGATTTGGTTGAGATAATTAAATACAATATCGACAACAAAATTGTCGAGCCTTATTTTCAAGCTATTAATGCTAACCACGATGACAAAACGGTGAAATATGAAGCGCTGATGCGTATTTTTGATCAACAGGGAGAGGTATTACTACCAGGTGTGTTTCTTGCGAAAGCGAAAAGTTATCGACTTTATGTACCTTTAATGCAGATATTAATACATAAAGTTTTAGATATAATAATAGATTACCAAATTAGCATTAGTATTAATTTAGATTATAACGATATGGTAAATCCTTTAATTACTAAGCTGATTATTTCTCGAATTAAACAGGCTGATATAGGTAAATATCTCACAATTGAAATTCTTGAGAGTGAGAGAATTCAAGACTTTGATATAATTAACGAATTTATCATGGAAGTCAAAAAGCATAACGTAACTATCGCAATTGATGATTTTGGTACCGGCTTTTCAAATTATGACTACATATTAAAATTGAATATTGATTATTTAAAAATTGATGGCTCTTTGATTCAAAAAATAGATACCGATATATACATGAATCTAATTCGAAGTATTGTCACTTTTTGCCAACAGGAAAATATAAAAACGGTTGCAGAATATGTCAGTGATTTAAAAATTCATCGATACGTAAAGTCATTAGGTATTGATTATTCGCAAGGGTTCTATATACAAAAACCGCTTCCGATAAAGCAAATTTCCAGGAGGATAAGTGAAAGGTAATTTAAAAAAAATAACAGATAAAACCATTCAGGATTTATTACAAAATGAAATCATCCTTCCCTCGTCCTATTTTAAGTCATTTGATAAGAATGCGAGGGATTTTGATGTTGAACTGAATGCACCTGACTTTGAAAATGAGATCAGTGAACTAATCATCGAAGAGTTAAATAATATTAATCGCTATATGAACAAAGCGGTAGAAAACATCGATATGATATCAAGCACTGCAGAGGACGCACAACAAGCAATTAAAGATAACGATGCGCCTAGATTAAAGCGACTGAATAGTAAACTCATTAAAATGAAAAATGATATATCTGAGCTCAAAAATCAGATATATCTTGACCCATTAACTCAAACTTACAGTAGAAGATGGATATATAATCAAGCCATTAATAATGATGGTTCTTTCAAAGCTGAGGGATTATTACTATTTATTAATTTAGTGGATTGCGATTACCTTGCACATAAATATGGAAACCTTCTAGCTGATAACGTTATTCAATATATCGCAAAATTTTTATCCAATAAATTTAATGCTGAAAACCTTGTTTATGAGATAGCTCGTTACAGTAACAACCAATTTATCATTTTCATAAAAGATGAAACAGTTGAAAGTTTGAATTCATTTGTTAAAAACATAAGATTACTCTTAGGAAATACAACATTAAAAAGTAAAGCAGGGTTAATGTTTAAAACTACTTTTAATTTTGGTATCGTGGAATACCATTCAATGAATAACTTTCAAGATTCACTTGAAAAAGCAGCTTCGGCCTCTTTTCAATCAAATGAACTAACCATCACCAAATAATAATTATGTTATTTAACGAAAAAGTGAAACTAAACATTTTTTGGTACTTTTGGGTGGGATTGTTTACGGGATAAGATACTAGCTGTTCCATTAGCTATATTCGTTTTTACTGGGGCAAGGTGCCGTACTCAGCCTTATTGGGTAGTTAAATTTTTACTACCATGCCCCATCAGTACTACCCACATTGTTATTAATTGTAACCTCTCACATATTCATTAGTGACTACATCTTTGAATGGTGTTTCATAGAGGGGATTAATTTTATGTGATTGGCGTTTTGCCCCGACTTTATTTGAAATTGATTGCTGTGGCCAATGCTTTGTTGTGCTCGTTGTTGTTGAAACCTTTCTTGCTGCATGTATGCTCATATTAATTCTCCTTAGTACAATGTAATTATGTATTATCTACGCTATATATTAATTGTAATTGCATAATCGATGCCAAGTTCATTAAATTAGTTTTATATATATTTTTTTAGGTGTTAAGCGTTGAATTCACTAGATATAATGGAGAGCACCTGACAGTACAAACTACTTGAGAGTTATTAATCTTGTTGTTATTACGCTTTTTGGATCGTTAATATCCCTATCTTGGTGCAATTAGTACCTTAAAATGAACAATTATCAACTGACGGTGGTATATGTCATTCTAACAATCTTCGATGAGTATACTTTCAGTTATGATCATCAATTGTTGTAAACTTCTTAACATTTGTAGTTGAAGCTGATGTTTTATGTCAGGTATGCAACAATTACAATGCGTTGTAGCATACCTTCCAATATAAGTGGGAAATAAAATATTATGCAATGCGTAATGATTTCAATGTTGCATATACCTCATTATTATTTATGTCTGGAGTGATATATAACTCAAGTGTTTTTAGAGCGCTAAGTTTAACTTTTATTTCTTCAATCTCTCGATTAGCACCCTTGGGGCTGAAATTCCATTGCTGTCTTAAAATTTCGTGGGATTGATTTTTAATATCGTAGTAACGCAATACAAACTCTTGCGTACGTTCAATTTTTTCCTCTTCAAATTCCAAAAAGATAGATTCAATATCTTGGGCTGTTTTAAATAATAACCTGATGACTTGTGGACCAGGAGTAGCTGCGTGCCATCCTTGATTACAGTTAAGAAGAAGCGCAAATTCTATCGGATTCAAGTGCTCCTCTGAACTTACTTCAACGTCAACCAAGGGCTCAATATCTAACCAACTATCTAAAATTGAATTATTTGATTCTTTATGAACAGAGCTTCCTATGATACTTTTTTGCATATATAACTCCTTGATATACCAATCTGACTAATACTAATTCAAGCAATAAGTTGACGCAAAGGGTTGTTTCCTTTGCGAAACTTACAACGTAGAAATCAGTTTTTTTAGCCAGTAAAATAGATCAGCTATTTAGTGGGATTGCTATAAGTATCACCCCATTTTTTGATAAAACAGGTCATGAGCGTGTTGCATTATTTTATTTACTTAAAAGGCAAAAACGTTGATTTGCAAACAATACAATCAGCGCTAATTTGTTAATAGCTAGCTTAAATATAGCCTTATTATACGAGATAACTTAATTTACTAAGATTTTGTATTTCGTGTCTTTATTAATTCTGTAAGTTGCTTGCTATCAATAGGTTTTGAAAAGTAATAACCTTGATATATATCACAGCCCAACGCCTTTAATGCATCAAACATAGCATCGCTTTCTACCCCTTCTGCAACTGTTTTTATTTGCTTATTATTAGCGAGGGTAATGATTGTATCTATCATTGCTTTGGTGTCGACTTTTTCAATGATATCAATGACAAAGGAGCGATCTATTTTTAACTCATCTATTGGTAAGTTATTCAAAATACTCAATGATGAATAACCTGTTCCGAAATCATCTAATGAAATACGTATATTTTGAGCTTTAATTTTTTCCATTAATGTTTGCATTTTAGCAATATCATCAATTAACACACTTTCTGTTACTTCTAATATCAACAATTCAGTAGGGAAATTAATTTTTTTAATACTGTTTATCAGTTGTTCAAAAAAGTGACCATTTTTAAATTGTTTTACTGACACATTAACTGAAACACTAAATGTATACCCCGTCTCTTTTTGTAGGAGAAGCATTTCACTTAACGATCGTTCAATAACAAAAGCACCTATCTCATCCATCCACCCCATCGATTCAGCAATAGGTATAAATTTGTCAGGGGGCATAAAGCCTAGTACATCATTTTGCCATCGGATCAGAGCCTCAACGCCAATCACAGTTCCTGATGCTGAAAACTGGGGCTGATAAAGCATATATAGTTCTTCATTTATTACCGCTTTACTTAATGCTTGTTCAACATTGCACTGATATACATAGTCCTGAAGCAATGTATCGTCAAAGAAAACGATACTATTTCTTTTGGCTTTCGCTTTATTCATGGCCAAACCCGCATCTCTTTTTATATCGTTACTATTTGCACTTTTATCTGGATAAGTAGACACTCCAATACTTGCACTCAACTTAATATCAAAATTACCGATTAAAAAAGATTGGTTGAAAGATGTAAGCAACTTGTCACAAATCTTGACTGTCTGTTGATGGCTATCATGGAAACAGATAAGGATAAATTCATCACTGCTGGCTCTAATGACGACATCTTTTTTACCCGCAATCGATTTTACTCTTGAAGCCACCTCTTTTAATAAACGATCACCAATAGCATAGCCATGACTATCATTGACAGTTTTAAAGTGATCAATGTCCAAATAAATCAAAGCGTAACTTTTATTATGATTAATACTTTCCAAGTATCTATCATAATAATATCGATTCCAAAGCTGCGTTAAATAATCATGGCTAGCTTGATATTCTAATGCAATTGCTTTCTTTTTTTCACTCGTCGCTATATTTTTGAATAGAATGTAGATTAAGACAATAGCGATAAAGTGTAACAGAGTTAATAGCGAAACTTTCTCAATAAAAGCATCTCTTATGTCATTCAATTTAGTTTCAGTCACTAACCACAGTGAATATTTTTTTAAGTAAATCGACACGTCTAAAGCTTGCCTTGCTGGGTGCGAGTTTTCATTGATAATGATACGCTCTTGTTCTTTTAACTCTATAAATGGAGTGTCTAATTGTGTCTCTAATTTTGCTATCGCTTGCGTGATATCTTCTTGAGGAATCTGATATTGATAAATACTCGGTTCGTTAATACTATTCATAGGCGCTAGTTGAAAATAACGGTCTGTGTCTCGATATAAAAAGGTATTATAAAGCCCACTTGTATTGGCATTATTTACAAAAAAACTAAATCCTTTCTCGATACTCACCGCAATTGACAAAATAAATCGTGCTGCCCCCGTTGAATCACGAACAGTCAGACGAAACGGGACAATAATTGTGTTAAGGTTTTTATTGTAATAGGTTCTGCCCACTACCATTGTTTGTTTATTGATAGACTCTTTGAAGCTTGGTCTTGCTTGTGGAATATTTACTAGTGAGCCTTCTTTACTAATCGGGTTCATTGGGTGAGAAGCATAAACAGTTCCATCTAGGTTAAAAACACCAAATGCACTAACACTTAAATCCAGATCTGTTGCGACTTTCATAATCGACTGTATCTCTTTTTTATCAATAACTTGATCATCTTTTAGAATTTGAGCCGCAACGATATGTAACAACACTTCATATTGTTCAAAGGTTGCATTAAGGGAATTTTTTGACATGATAGTCAAACTTGATTGTTCAATAACAAATTCATCGTACACATGCTGGTAAGTACTATAAGTCGAGATACCGAGCGACAAAGCCCAGATAATTGTTACCAGCTTAAAAGCTAACCATATATTTTTATTAATTAAAGCCATTGAAACCTTATCATCTGATATTCTCTTATTTTTTTAATTGCTTACTCTAGTTAAGATAGCTTCAATACTGATGTATTACAAAGGATCTACTTCAAGTTATTGTAATAGCTAAAATAGGTTATCGCTACAATGGACATTTTTTACTTAAATAAACTCGATAAAGTTAAGGACAACTTTACCCTTTTCTCCTAAAGTTAACTTATTAATTATTAAGGAAATAAAAATATGCGCCATCGGCAACAGACTGATGTACCGGATACGATTAACTGGGCGGTTTTTAAAACACTTATTCCCTATCTTGCTGAGTATAAATTACGTATTTTGTTAGCTCTGTTATGTTTAGTTTTTTTAAAAATGGCGACGGTTGGTTTGCCTTTTATACTGAAAAATTGAGCAGATGTTTACCTTGCTATCACAACAATCAAATGTCGAAGACCCTACCAATAACATGGAGCTAAAAACAACAGAGGGTGAGGTTCGATTTGTACATGTTTCATTTCACTATCAAGCGACACGCCCTATTCTAAAAGACGTTAATTTTCAGGTAAAAGTTGGTCAGAAAACAGCCATAGTTGGCAGCAGTGGTGGCGGAAAGTCAACATTAGTAAAACTACTATTTCGCTTTTACGATGTCACCTCAGGCAGAATATTAATTGATGGGCAAGATATCCGCCAAGTAACACAAAAGTCATTACACCAAGCAATTGGTATTGTCCCTCAAGACTGCGTTTTATTTAATGACAGTATATTAGAAAACATTCGTTATGGGCGTATCGATGCTTCTGATGATGATATTCAGCATGCTATCAACTCTGCACACCTACGTGATTTTATTGATTCTTTGCCTGATAAGGCATTAACCCAAGTTGGAGAACGCGGACTTAAGTTATCTGGCGGTGAAAAGCAGCGTGTTGCGATTGCGCGTACTATATTGAAAAAGCCTGCCATCTTAGTATTTGATGAAGCGACTTCATCACTTGATAGCTATAGTGAAAAACAGATCATGCATGCAATAGATGATGTTGCCAAAGGATTCACCACTTTAGTTATTGCGCACCGCCTGTCTACGATTATAGATGCCGATACTATTTTAGTTTTCAAGCAGGGGCAGATTATTGAGCAAGGTACCCATCAGGAATTATTAATCCAACAGGGTGAATATGCACAACTATGGGCGCTTCAACAAAGCCAAAAAGAGTTATAATAAAACTGTTAACGACCTATTAATTTTTTTATTTGTAACAGTTCTTGATGTGTAAGTTCACCATAAAAACGTGGGTAAGGCCAACCATATCCCCAACGAAATTGAGTTGGTAAAAGAGGGCTTCCTCCTACTCTAACTCCAGATAACATTAGCAGGGCAATTTCTGGCTGCCCTACATTTTCAACGCAAGTTTTTAATGCCCTATCAGCAAGTAACCGTTGTTGATAGCTTCCTCCTTTCCAATAATCAAAGTCATGTTTCTGGCAACAATCGAACCACAAATTTTGTTGTTCGAAGGTACCATTAGGGAATAAGCTACAACCGTCACTTGTAAATGGTTTCAGCATATCAGCCTTGAGCGTAGATGCTAATAACATGCTGACTAAGCATAAAACGTTCTTTTTTATCATCAATGCTTACCCATTTAATTAAGTAAAGAATGAATATAACTTGTTAAAACGTTAGTACCGAGCTGCCCGCTTCGCAAAAAGTAACTTTTTATCGACTTGGTAAAATAGCCCATTCAACCGCCTTTTGAGCATGAATCTCAGTTGTATCTAAAAGAACGACGTCGGTATCTATTTGGTCAACTAACATGCCTATCTCAGTACACCCAAGAATGACCGCCTCAGCCCCTTGGCTCGATAAGGTTTGAATAATTCGTAAAAACTCTTGTTTTGAATTGTTAAATAATTTTCCTAAACAGAGTTCTTTATAGATCACATTATGAACAATTATTCTATCCTGTTGATTCGGAGTCAACACCGTTAACCCATAATTAATGTTTAACCTAGCCTTATAAAAATCTTGTTCCATGGTGAATGCTGTGCCAAGTAAGCCAACCCTTTTAATGCCATTTTTTACGAGTATCTCTGCCGTGGCATCTGCAATATGTAACAACGGAATGTCTATGGATTTTTCGATTTCAGGTGCTACTTTATGCATCGTATTTGTACAAATAACCAAAAAATCAGCGCCCGCATGCTGTATATTTTTTGCAGCTTCACAGAGCAACGTTGCAGTACCTTGCCAATCCCCTGCGTGTTGTAATTTTTCAATCTGATCAAAGTCGACACTATACATCGCTATTTTTGCTGAATGCAAACCGCCTAACGCATTTTTAACACCTTCATTAATTGAACGATAATATGCTGCTGAACTTTCCCAGCTCATGCCCCCCAATAGTCCAATTGTTTTCATGAAACATCCTTGTAAATAGGTATATATTGCTTAATTATTTTAATGTAAAACTATCTACTGTCGCGCTCAGCTGTCCTTTATTCTTTTCCCAATTTATTTGCGCATCTGTCGCGGTCACAAGATAAATTATATCGCCTTTTTTATAGGCCTTTGCATACCAATGCAGCATTTTTCCTTGCATCGTTCCTTTATATTCGAACGTTAGTTGCTCTTGGCTCACGAAGCTCAGTATCATTTCCAGGTTGAGCTGTTTAAACTGCGCTTCTGATAATGCTTTATATTCTTCTAGGCTGCCTGAATAGGGTTGTAGCATTACATTTACATTACCGGAAAAACCATTTTCTGGCGGTAAAAACATATGCAACGCATTACTTATCGATTGCGAAGGTTCGGCCTCTAGGCTATCGATTGAGTAACCTGTTTTGGGAAAGTCCAACTGACTTGCATTAGCCGTCAAGCTAAAACAAAAAAGCGTTAGCACCAGTGTTTTATAGCTGTTCATTTTAATTCCTTTTAAGTTAATTTGTTACCAGCAAATATCAACATTCCACGGTCCAAACTTATGCACAGTTTTTGGGTCAATCAATTTATATTGTAATCCTACCCCCGTGGCCCTTACCATCCTAAAAAACGGATCTTCACTCATACATATTGCTTCTCGGTATTTATTATTTACCACTCCGCGTATAAAGCGTTTCCCAGGTTGTGCTTTTCTTGTAATTGATAATAGGGATTTTTCTTCGATGAACACAATAGAATAAAAGGGATCATTTTCACTCACCTCTTTGGCGAGTTTATGGAATTGATTAATTTGCTCATCAGAAAGTGTATTGGGTTGATATACTTTATTATTCACAGAGCCATTTTTTGCACAGCCAGTGACAACTATGGATACAGCTATCACCACCATTAAAATGTTAAGCTTGATCATTATTTCTCTTTATTATTTTATATTTATTGATAGCCATTGATTGATGGCTATTACACATGATTCATATATCACTCCAAAGAAAATCAGAATATCATTTTTCTTTGATTAATATAAATAAAATTAATGATGTACGACAGTTAATTATAAAAAACATCAAATTTTAGACTATGTGCAAATATGATTTAGCTTACGCTAAGTGAACAAACTATGAAGTCCTCTGGTGTTTTAGATGCAACCCTCACAATAAAAACATAAAAATTAATTTATCAATTAGGATCGGTTGTTCTTTCGAGTTTATTTTTGCAAGGAGTTGCTGGGTTTTTCTACAAGGCAGAGTTTATGATGTGTGTTTATTCCACATAAATAAGCGAAAACACAGTAGAAATAGTCAGCAAAGGTTGCCCTTCGGGTTCGCCACAACACATTATGCTATTTGTTGGACAAAATTCCTTTGCTGACGAGAGCACACTTTGCCCGACTCGGTAAAAACCTCCTGTGACGAACAAAATTTAAACGGCAAAGATCAACAAACATTAGTTACATGTTAAAAAATAATCTTTATAATATAGCCCATTAGATTTATCTAATTTAAGCTTCGTAAACATTATAAAAAAGGAATTTTAATGCGCAATAGAAAACTACGCTTTGTTGCCTTGCTTGCAGTTTTATTGATTACAGGCTTTCTATTCACTAGTTTTGTTAGTTATTTTACTGCTCACGAGTCTATTCGGAACCATGTCGCAAAAACAACCTTGCCCCTAACCAGTGATAATATCTACTCTGAAATTCAGCGGGATCTATTGCGTCCGATTTTCATATCATCAATGATGGCAAAGGATACTTTTGTGCGTGACTGGGTATTAAATGGTGAAAAAGATACAAATGCGATTATTAAGTACCTTAAAGAGATTCAGATTCATTACGGCACAGTAACCAGTTTTTTTGTTTCCGACAAGTCACGCCAATACTATCACTCCACCGGTGTACTAAAACCGGTAAATCAAATCGACAAACTGGATGCGTGGTATTTTCGTGTTCAAAAAATGCATGAAGATTATGAAATTAATGTGGATATAGATACTGCGGACCGTAGCTCTTTAACGGTATTTATTAATCATCGTGTCTATGATTATTCAGGTAACTATATCGGTGCCATTGGTGTAGGTCTTGCGGTAGATGCAGTACAACAGCTGATTGAAAATTATAAAAATCGCTATGGCAGAGAGATCTACTTTATCGATAAAAACGGAAAAATAATGCTACGCGGGTTATACAGCCATGAAAATGATAATATCCATCACATGTCAGGTTTAAACAAATTTGCGACTAAAATACTCACTTCACCAAGCAACTCTATTGAATATTTACATGATGGAAAACTCGTTTATTTAAACAGTCGTTTTGTCCCCGAATTTGGGTGGTATCTTATTGTTGCCCAACAAGAAGCAGAAGAAGAGCAACGTATTCAAAATACGCTAATGGTCAATTTGGGGGTTAGTTTTGTTATCTCAATCATTATTCTTCTTTTGGTTTATTTAATTATTGCTAGTTACCAGAAAAAACTAGAGCAGATGGCAACCACCGACAAATTAACCGGTAGTGCAAATCGTCAAGTATTCGAGGTGCTTTTTCACCAGGCTTATAGTCAATCAAAACGTAGCAAAACGGATCTATCCGCGATAATGTTTGATATCGATTATTTTAAGCAAGTAAATGATACCTATGGGCACCCTACCGGTGATGTCGTGTTGAAAACATTGGTACAGAATATTAAAAATGGTATCCGTGACTCAGATATTATCTTTCGTTGGGGGGGCGATGAATTTCTGATTATTTTACCAGAAAGTGATCTTCAAACCGCCTATACGATTGCTGATAAAATACGCCAAAACATCGCACATTTAGAGATTGTTTTTGCAGGAAAGTCAATCGCAGTGACTATCAGTATTGGCGTAGCTTGTATGTCGTCATCAGACACTGCAGAGACGCTCATTAACCGCGCAGATGAAGCGCTTTATATCGCCAAAAATAAAGGTAGAAATCGGGTGCAGATGCAAACGGTAACAGAAAACAATTAATAATAAGCAGATGCAAAATATCTCATTTGTATCTGCTCATTTCTCCCCGTTAGCCATCTACTGGTTTCAAGGGTGTTGGAAGTAACAGTTGATAAAAACCTAAATCTAGCCAATTACCAAACTTAAAAGCCGCATGCTCAATAGTACCTGAATGGGTGAATCCCAAGCGTTCATGGAGATGAATGCTGCCTTTGTTCTGCATATCAATGGCACCAATCATGGTATGATACTGCTGCTCTTGGGCAATAACTATTAATTTTTCCAATAGAGTACGGCCAAGACCATTACCTCTATAATGTTGATTAATGTATACAGAGTGTTCTACTGTGTATTTATAAGCTGGGTGTGGACGAAATGAAGCGTAACTTGCAAAACCCAACAAATTTCCCTCTTCATCGATGGCACCAATCACCGGGAATTTATTACTCTTTTTTATATCAAACCATTCAATCATGCTCTCAAGTTTTCGTGGCTGATAATCGTATAGTGCGGTCGAATTCATAATCGCATCATTAAAAATAGCTAAAATAGCATCAGCATGCTCTGCATGGTTACATTCAATAAATTGCACTTTTTAGACTCCTATTCTATCTCGACAGGGGGGCGAAATGTTAACTCGTGAACAATCACATCTGTTGGATTTAATAACAACTGAGTGATCATTGTTGCAACACTTTCTGGGCTCATATATTGTGGGCGCGCCAGTTCTCGAAAGCTTGTATTGGTTCCTCCTGGATATACGCCGGTTACTTTTATACCATTAGGTTGTGCTTCTTTCATCAACACATTATTTAAACCAGCGAAACCTTGCTTCATCGCGGTATATATCCCCATGGTTTCATTACTGCGTTTAGCAACAGTGCTAATGACGTTAATAATGTAACCTGATTTTCGCGGCAGCATCACTTGCATTGCTTCTCGACATAATAGATATGGGGCACGCAAGTTGATTGCATACTGCGTTTCAAACTCTTCTAGGGTTGTGTCAGCTAATTCACATTTTCTCGAATTCATGCCTGCGTTATTAATAAGCACATCGATATGACCAAGCTGTTCGTTTGCTTGATGAAAAAGCTCAACAACTGCTCGCGCATCACTAAGATCACAACATTGACCAATACATCCAGTCTGCTCGATCAGTTTCTGTAGCAGAAAATTGTCTCGCCCAGTTGCAAAGACGCGATATCCCTTATTACATAAATCGATAACTAAAGCACGACCGATACCTCTGGTTGCACCGGTAATAAAGACAGTTTCATTACTCATGAGGAGTTCCCTATTAAAATCAGAATATTATACTAAGCATCTTAAATGATCAGTTTATTAGTGAATTTTTTCTTAGCATTGATCTTTTTTTTGTGGTGTTTCGTAAGTACTTAAGACGCTACAAACACTCACTAAAAATACTGGAGAAAACAATGTCTAATCAATATACCGCAAAAATCATGCAAACCGTTAATGAGGAAAAAAATATGTTTAAGAAATTAACCGCAATGGTCGTTGTTGTTGCTGCTTGTTTAACATTTAGCTCAATGGCTAATGCAGACCATCATGGTATGAAAAAAGATATTGTTGATGTTGCAGCTGAAAATGGATCATTTAATACACTTGTTGCAGCAGTAAAAGCAGCTGGTTTAGTCGAAACATTAAAAGGTGATGGTCCTTTCACCGTGTTTGCACCGACAGACGAAGCCTTTGCTAAACTTCCAGCAGGGACCGTTGATATGTTATTAAAACCAGAAAATAAAGACAAGCTAGTTGCTGTACTTACCTATCATGTCGTTTCAGGCAAAGTAATGGCTGCCGATGTTGTTAAATTAGACAGCGCAGCCACTGTGCAAGGACAAAAAGTGATGGTTGTTGTGAAAGATGGAACGGTGATGATTAATAATGCCAATGTTGTTGCTGCTGATGTGAAAGCGAGTAACGGGGTTATTCACGTAATAGACACGGTTCTTTTACCAAAATAATGATCATTAAAGGGTAATGTTTATAAACGTTACCCTTTAATCTCCCCTTCTGTACCTCTGCACTATACCAAACTGATTAAGTATTTGATCTAATTTTTACGTAGGAAAAATGGCTTAATTCAAGAAATATGTTGACGTAAATTTCTTATCCCTTTACGAAACTTACAACTAAGAAGTAAGTTATTTTAAC
>Ga0316197_10000643_pt1 | contig 24441 bp, 22 predicted proteins | sample OudBiesiAoxic_MG_FD_204939 | JGI IMG/M metagenome (GOLD analysis project Ga0316197, IMG submission 204939) | Coastal sediment microbial communities from Oude Bieten Haven, Netherlands - site A oxic | ecosystem: Environmental > Aquatic > Marine > Coastal > Sediment | place: Netherlands... | reverse complement strand
ATTGATTATGTTTAGAGCTTGAGAAACATCCATAAAAAAATCCAAGTGCATAAAATACACTTGGATTTTGACATCTAAAAAGGATCGGTCAACCGATCATATTTACCTTAAATGATCGGCATTACTGCTGAATTTGCAGGCTTTTTTATATCAAAAAACAGTGAATACTATGAACGCTGACGTACAAATTTATTTTGAACAATTGAATCCAAAAATATCTCACTTTTTATGCATTTAAAGTCCATTGAAACTTCTAAATCACCGAACAGTGACGATCCACCACCTAAAAGTACTGGAATCGTGGTAATAATCATCTCATCAATCAGATCTTCTTTTAAGAAATTTTGAATCGTAACACCACCATCAATGTACAAATTCACAAACCCTTTCGCATGAATTTTCTCTAGCACTTCTTCTAGTGGGCCATTAATAAGAAACACCTTATCTTCATAGCCATCAGGGACTGAAGTCATAGTATTACTTAATACAAAAACAGGCTTTGAATAGGGCCAATCAATACCAAAACTAAGCACTATATCCAGTGTATTACGCCCCATCACTAACGCATCAATACTATCTACATGTTTAGCATAACCCATGTCATTTCCTTCAGGATTAGGGATAGCATGTAACCAATCAACGCCACCATTTTTATCCGCGATATACCCATCTAGGCTTGTTGCTATAAATACGGCATTTGACATATTTGAATTCTCTATTTTATTAAAACTAAGCGACACACCCTTTAGGCGTCATATTAAAATGGCGTTTAAACTCTCGACTAAATTGAGACGTACTGGTGTAACCCACAGAATGAGCGGCATCATTTACTCGTCTTCCCTCTAACTGAATTAACTCTTTAGCTTTATTCAAACGTACTTTTTTCAAATACTGCAATGGTGACTCTAACGTGACTTTACGAAACGCGGAATGAAACGCGGATACACTCATATTCGCTTCTTCGGCTAAGTTTTGTACGGTTAAGCCGTCCGCATACGACTGATGCATTTTATTCATGGCTTTGGCTACTCGCGCATATTGGCCATCATGGTGTGCCAAATTAAACAACACATGGCCTTCAGTCCCAGTAAGTACTCGATAGACAATTTCATTTAATAATGATTCACCGAGTAACTTAGTATCGAGATCGCTATGTAGTGCCAGCATCAAGCGCTTACAGCTCTCCAACATATCATCAGCCATTTTTACTGATGTAAGGCCAAAGCCATCTTGATTTGATTTTGCTGGCGCTTGAAAATTAGCCGCCTCAAGCTCATTAACTAAGCGATGAAGTAAGGTTGAATCAACATTAATTGTTAAACCAAGTAATGGACTGTCATCTTCAGGAAAGGCTTCACATTCTAGTGGCATTGGCACACCGACTACAAGATAATCGTCAGGCCCATAATGCACAGGCTGATTACCGATATGGATGTGTTTATGCCCTTTACCCATGACTATAATGCCTGATTGATAAACAAATGGCTGACGCTGGTTTCCTTTGCTGCTGCGATAAAACCATACGCCGGGAATAGCCGTTTCTCTGATCCCTTCAAGATCATTAAAACCATAACGATCCGCATAGCTTTGCATTAATTCACCAAGAGATTTCATCACCACTCCTTTATCTTAATCAAGATCACATCTATCGATTTCTTTTTCCAAAATACCCACAATTGTAGAAATAGGCAATAAAAAAGCAGAAATCCACCTTTCTAAAGTTATTATTGAATACTAATATGCACTTATTGAAATAATAAGTTCTAGAAAATAGAACATCCTTTTTGGAAGAAATGAGGTACAGCAATGAAATTTTCTTACGTTAACCCTACACAAATCCATTTTGGCCAAGGTCAAATCGCAGCAATCGCTACATCTATTCCACAAGATCAAAAAGTATTAGTCATTTATGGCGGTGGTTCAATTAAAACAAACGGTGTTTATGACCAAGTGGTTACAGCACTAGCTAACCATTCTTGGATTGAGTTTTCAGGTGTTGAGCCAAACCCAACAGTAGAAACATTAGATAAAGCCGTAGCTATCGCTAAAGCAGAAAACGTAGATTATATTCTTGCTGTTGGTGGTGGTTCGGTTATTGATGGATCTAAATACGTTGCTGCTGCAGCAAAATATGATGGCAACGGTTGGGATATCCTAATTGGTCAGCATACTGTGACAGAAGCGGTGCCTCTGGGTGCGATTTTAACGCTACCGGCAACTGGCTCTGAGTCTAACTCTGGTGCGGTAATTACTCAAAAATCGACACAAACTAAACTGCCTTTCATGGCGGCGGCAGTACAACCTAAATTTGCGGTTCTTGATCCTGACTCAATGAAAACACTACCAGAACGCCAACTAACAAATGGCTTAGTCGATGCTTGGGTTCATACCTGTGAGCAATACCTAACGATGCCTGCTGGTGCAATGGTTCAAGATGGTTACGCAGAAACTCTACTTCGTAATTTGTTAGTTCTTGGTGAGCAATACGAGAACCGTGATAATAATGAATGGCGCTCAAACCTAATGTGGACAGCAAACCAAGCCTTAAACGGCCTTATTGGTACTGGTGTTCCTCACGATTGGGCTACACATATGATTGGCCACGAACTGACTGCGCTTTATCATGTTGATCATGCTCGTTCTTTATCTATCATTCAGCCATCTTTACTTCGTAACCAAATCGAAGCAAAACGCGCTAAACTAGAACAAATGGGTAAAAATGTATTTGGTCTAGACGCTTCTGATGATCTAGCAGAGCGCACAATCATTGAAATCGAAACGTTCTACCATAGCCTGAACTCTCCAACAGAGCTAACTGAACACGGCGATGATAAAGCAGCAGCAATTGATGCGATCATCAAACAACTTGAAGCTCATGGAATGGTTGCTTTAGGCGAACATCAAGCGATTACCCTTGAGGTGTCTCGTGAAATCCTAGAAGATGCCGTGAAGTAAACCTAATATTAAAAAATAATTAATAATAGAGCCAGTGAACATTTATTCACTGGCTTTTGTGTACCTTGCGTTTTAAGTAAATCTATATTTTAATGTATGCAGTTTTGTTAAAATTGTAAAAGGAATTGCAATGCGTACATCAACCCTATCCATTCTTATCTCTACCGCTCTATCGCTTTCTTCAACAACAGCATTCTCTGCCGTTGTTTCTCCCGATCTTAAGCTTGCTGAAGAACAACATTTAGTTCGAGGTAATGGTGCAGAGCCAAATACCTTAGACCCAAGCTTTGTAAATTCAGGAATGCCTGGAGATATTATTGTAAATGATATGTTTGAAGGACTAATCATTGAAAGCGGAGAAGGTGCACTCATCCCCGGCCAAGCGGCTCACTGGAACATCACTAATGAAGGAAAGACAGTGACGTTTACGTTACGTGATAACTTAACTTGGTCAAACGGTACACCATTACTGGCTTCTGATTTTGTTTATGCATGGCAACGAGGTGTCAATCCTAAAACAGGTAATAACACGGGCCATTACTTTATTACTGCAAATATCCTCAATGCAAATGCCATTCAGTCAGGGCAATTATCCCCTTCAAAACTAGGAATTAAAGCGCTAAACGACAAGGTTATTGAAGTAACCTTATCAAAAGAAACGCCTTATTTCTTAAGCTTAATGGGGTTAAAGAATTTCTATCCTTTACCACAGGCTGTTATCGAGAAACACCAAGAGAATTGGACCCGACCAGAAAATATTGTTACTAATGGTGCTTATATTCTACAGAAGTGGGTACCAAATGAATTAGTTGATGTGGTTAAGAATTCCGCCTATTGGGATAACAATAATACCATTATTGAAAAAGTTACTTATTTAGGACTATCTTCACAACAGGCTGAATATACTCGCTTTCAATCTGGTGAAATTGATATCACAAACCGTGTTCAGCTTGAGTACTACCAAAAGTTGAAAAAAGACTCGCCGGAACAAATTAAAGCTCAGGCACTTCTTGGTTCTTATGTTTATTCTTTCAATACTAAAGTAGCACCTTTCGATAACGAAAAAGTAAGACGAGCATTAAGTATGGCGGTAGATAGAGATATCTTAGTCGATAAAATCACAGGACAAGGTGAGCCAGCAGCCTACTCAGCAGTCCCAACCACCATTCCGAACTACCACTCTAGTAAATTGAATTTTAATGAACAATCAATCTCAAAACGCTTAGCAACAGCAAAAAAGTTACTTGAAGAGTCTGGATATAATCAAGATAACCCTCTTGCGTTCACATTGACATATAACACCAGTGACAATCATAAGAAGATTGCTATTGCTATCGCATCAATGTGGAAACCGTTAGGCGTAAAAGTGACACTTGAAAATATGGAGTGGAAGTCTTACGTATCAGCCAAAAATCTAGGCGATTATCAATTAGCTCGCTCATGGGCATTTGGTGACTATGCTGAACCATCTTCAATTTTAGAGGCTTTCACTTGTGAGCATACAGCGAATGAAAGCGGTTTTTGTAATTCTAAATTTGACCAATTAATGAAAAGTGCAGGAAATACTGAAGATGAATCACAACGCTACACTATTTATCAACAGGCAGAAGAGATTCTAAACGATGCATCGCCAATGATCCCTCTTTATCACTACAACCATACTCGCTTAGTTCGCTCAACGTTAAAGGGATTTCCAAATAATAATCCCAAAGGAAATATCTACGCTAAAGACATGTTTTTCACGAAATAATAACCTGACCTAATAAAAAACCGATGCCATTAATGCATCGGTTTTATTGAAACAATAAATCATATAGTCGTGATTATTTCTTTCTACGCTCCCACTGAGTTATGAAGGCAACAGAAGCAATGATTATTGCAGCACCTAACCATAAGCGTCCTGGTGGTGCCCAACCAAATACTACCCAGCCAGCTAATACATTCAATGGTAACTTAGCATGATCAAACGGTTGCACAAACGATGCATCAGCGACTGCATAGGCTTTTACAATCGCCCATTGCGCTAATGCTGTCATAACACCAGCCCCAAATAGCAATAGCCACACATTCATGCCGCTTGGTGTCTGCCAATCTGGTAACGCCAGTAAGATATTAAATGGAGTGATAAGAACCAGAAGATAAACCACCATGGTTGATGGTGAATCATTTGCCGACATCTTCTTAACCATTAACGAATAACACGCCCAAAAGAACGCCGCGCCAACTGGCAATAAGGTTGCCCATGTAAAGCTATCTGCCCATGGTTCAAGAATGATCATCGCCCCGGCAAAACCAGCTAATGTTGCACACCAACGAGCCGCGCCCACTTTCTCTTTTAAGAATAAACCAGAGCCAATAGTCGCGAATAAAGGAGAAGTCATTAACAGTGCAATACCTTGCCAAATTGGTACTGGATATGCCAGCGCCCACAACCAAAGTTGGATACCAATTACGGATAAGAATACACGCAACGCATGCATACCAAAATGTTCCGTTCGAAGAGAATTACGCAGCCCTAATGTGCGTAGATAAGGCAAGATGACGATCAACGCAATCCCATATTGAACTAAAGCAACCATCGTTGAAGGAAGACCAAAATTCATACTGACGTATTGAGCAATACTGTTAACAATCGCAAAGGCAAGGCCTGCGGTTAACATCCAAGAAGCGCCTTGGACTGGTTGATGCTGAGACATAAAGAGCAATTCACATTAAAAAAGGGAAACAAATCATACGACTGTTCCCCTCTTTTGCCAACCGCTAAGCCCCAACAATCACATATAAACAGAGCTTATTAGTAATGATTAGCTCATAAACTTACGACTTAGGATTTTTAGCATCCATTTTTTGTGTTTTAGCAGCAATCTTGCTCTTGGTAACCAATTTGGTGTGTTTAATATTGTTTTAGCATGAGAGAACGTTCGAAAGCCCTCAATACCATGATAGCTCCCCATGCCTGAATCTCCGATCCCCCCAAAAGGCGCATCATCGGCTGCTACATGCATAATGGTGTCATTAATTGCCAATCCACCACTATGTGTTCTCTGGCTAATATCTTTAACTAATATTTTATCTAATGACATAATATAAAGCGCTAATGGTCGTGGACGAGCCTGAATATAACTCAAGGCTTCTTCTATATCGTCATAACCAATAATAGGCAAAATCGGACCAAAGATTTCTTCCTGCATAACCCGCATGTCTTCAGTTACGCTTGTAATCAAATGGGGCAGAAACGAGCGTCCTTGTTGGTTCTCCATATCCCCAATCACGGTGATACTTGCTCCCTTCTCTTGGGCATCATCAAGATAAGCCATTAAACGATCGTATTGAGTTTGGTTAATAATATGACTGTACTCTCGTCGCCCTTTTTTCTCAGGAAAAGCCTGTAAAAACCGGCGAGTATAAAGCGAGATAAATTTATCCACCTTATCTTTTGGAACAAACACATAATCAGGCGCCACACATATTTGCCCTGCATTCATTGATTTCCCAAGCATAATGGCATCAACCGCTGAGATTAACTCTGCATCTTCAGCAACTATCACGGGCGATTTCCCTCCTAATTCAAGCGTGATTGGCGTAAGGTTTTTAGCCGCAGCGCTAGCAACTAATTTGCCTACCTGAGTAGAGCCCGTAAATAATAGATGGTTAAAAGGCAATTGCGAGAACTCAGCAGCAATGTCACCCTCCCCCTCAATGATGCAAACGTGCTCAGAGAGCTCCGAAAATACACGACAAAGTATTTGATTTGTTTCAGGGGTGTATTCACTCAACTTCACAATGACACGGTTTCCCGCAGCAATTGCAGTCACAATTGGAGCAATACTTAAATATATCGGAAAGTTCCACGGAACAATCACACCAACCACGCCTAGCGGTTGATAACAAACAGAAACCTTAGAGGGAGAAAGCAGTAAGCCCGCATGACGCTTTTTTACTTTAAGCCATTTAGGTAATCGCTTAAGCGTATAATTGATGTGTTGAATAGAAGGCATCAAGTCACAAATAGTGGAATCAAAATGACTTCGAAAACCATAATCCTTTTCTAATGCAGACACCAAAGCGTCTTTTTCAGCTAAAAGTGCCGTTTTTAGCCTGTTCAATAACGACAGTCTCGCCTCTTTTGAAGGATAAGGTGAGGCTTGATAGGCTTGTTGCAGCTGTTCAAATTCATACGATAAATTAACGTCACTACTCATGAGCTTATTCCATTCAACAAAGTGTGCCTTATTATAGCAACCGATCTTAATGAACTAAATAACTCTAATTTAACCGTGTGTTCTTGTTCTCTTTTTCAAATAACTCATTGATCTTTTTGTAACAAAGCTGTAATGATATATCAGTAGCAATAACTTCGAGAATAACAATAATGAATAAACCAATCGATATTACTTTATCCCAACAGTGGGAAGACCGCATCAGTAACGAACAGAAATTACGTCGTAATGATCAGCGCAGCGTTTTTCAACGAGATCGTGCTCGTATTCTCCACTCTGCCGCTTTTCGTCGCCTTCAAGCAAAAACTCAAGTTCATGGGCCAGGTAGCGCCAATGATTTTTACCGTACTCGCCTAACACACTCACTCGAAGTATCTCAAATTGGTACAGGGATTGTTGCTCAACTAAAACTGAGGCAGCCGGAATTTAGGGGGCTACTGACCTCAACCAGTTTAATGGAAAGCATTTGTTTAGCGCATGATATTGGCCACCCTCCCTTTGGACATGGGGGTGAAATTGCCTTGAATTATATGATGCGTGATCATGGGGGCTTTGAAGGTAATGGCCAGACTTTACGAATTTTAAGTAAATTAGAACCTTATACTGAACATTTCGGTATGAACTTAGCAAGAAGAACCTTACTTGGTGTTTTAAAGTACCCTGCTTTCTTAGATCAAGTTCACTCAAGTTACCGACCTGAAGCTGTGACTAATTTACGACACTTAAAATCCATAGAATGGCACCCACCCAAAGGTATTTACCGTGATGATGCCCTGACCCTAAATTGGGTTTTGGCTCCATTATCAGAACACGATAGATCTCTTTTTTCGACCCTTCGCTTTCAAAAAGAAGGGAATAACTCTCATCGGAAAACGCGCTTTAAGTCTATTGACTGCTCTATCATGGAGCTAGCTGATGATATAGCTTATGGGGTTCATGACTTGGAAGATGCCATCGTTATGGGGATTGTTACTCGCAATCAATGGCAAGAATCAGTAGCAAGTAAACTCGCAGACTGCGGAGATGAATGGTTTGAAGAACACATTGAAACCATCAGTGATAAATTATTCTCTGGTCTACAATACCAACGAAAAGATGGTATTGGCAGTATCGTAAATGCCCTATTAACTTCGATTAGCATTAAAAAAACAACCTTTGAAGAAGAGCCGGAATTTGAATCTAAATTATTACGTTGGAATGCCTATTTAACGCCATCAATGACTTATGCGTTGGATATTCTGAAAAAGTTTGTTGGCCAATATGTAATACATAACTCTGAAATGCAGCGTATTGAATACAAAGGCCAACAAATTGTGATGGAGATTTTTGATGCGCTTAATTCAGACCCTGAGCGCTTATTACCTGAAAATGATAAACGGGAGTGGCAAGAGGCTATCGCTTCAGGGGGAAATGCGCATCGAGTGATTGCCGATTATATTGCAGGCATGACCGATGGCTATGCCCAGCGCTTATATAATCAACTTTTTGTTCCTATCTGATCAAATACCAATCCAAGACTAAACAATAAAAGAGCTACTCTGAACGGTAGTTCTTTTGGTACACCCCTTCAGGCATTTGACTGATGTGAAATTCAATCATGTTATCAAATGCCGTTAGGATCGAACCAAATTTATCCGATTCTTCGGTTACTGTTGACTCATTGTCTAGTTGGTTTAATACATGATACCCAGCTTCTGCTGTTGATAACGCATTATCTTTTGGCGCTTTGCGTACTCGATAGTTACCTGACAGTTCCGTATTTAAATGCACTTTAGGTAAAGAGTGTAAGTTAGTAGAAAGCTGCCACATTTTATAGGCTTTCTTCCATGTGCCATCCAATAAAATCACACGCTGATTTTTTACAGAATCATGCGATGATGATGAAATTACTTGGCTAGTACTATCTAAGAAAAGCACTTTATGTTGGTAATTATCGTCAGCTAATAGCTGATTCAACTCAGTATGCTCTGAAAAGTTTTCACCAATGAAAGTTCGACAATTAGCTAAACTTAACGACAGTATTTTTGCCGTTCCTAATGGTCGCTTAGCTTCTGTTGGATGCTGTAGTATGATGAGTTCAACCTCAGTAGAGATCGGTGTTATCCACTCACAGATACAGGCTTTTTTTGTTTTTAGGCATTGAAGACAAAATCGAATCACAAGGAACCTTTGTTTTGTTGAAATTACTTTTTCCTATTTTAGTTGTGCTTGGTATTGCACAGCTAACTCCGGTATCAGATTTTTTTGCTTGGGACAAAAGCTTAATTTTACAAGGCGAGATCTGGCGATTAATTACAGGTAATTTTACCCATACTAATCTTGCTCATTTACTAATGAACTCTGCTGCCCTAACCGTATTTACCTTTATCTTTAAGGATATTTTAACCCCTAAAAGGTTATGGCTATTAGTACTGTCTATCAGCTTAATGACTGGCTTACTATTATTACTCAGCCCTATTCAATCCTATGTTGGATTATCAGGTGTATTACATGGTTTGTTTATTTGGGCTACTATTAAAGATATAAGACAAAAGCGTAATACAGGATGGCTACTACTTTTTGGCATCATTTCTAAGGTTTCATGGGAGCAATACTTTGGAGCAAGTGCTTCAACCATTTCTCTTATCAATGCAAGGGTTGCTATAGAAGCCCATCTTATTGGAGCATTCAGTGGTGCAATACTCCAACTATTTACTCTATTTAACTTTCTTAAAAAAGCTTCTGCCTACCTAAAATAGAGTGAGATAACGTTGTGCCATCCACTAGCTCTAACTCTCCTCCCATAGGAACACCATGCGCAATTCGGCTAGCAGGTACTTGGTGTTCTTGGCATAACTCTGCAATATAATGCGCGGTTGCTTCACCTTCTACCGTCGGGTTAGTAGCGAGGATCACTTCTTTTATATCCCCACGTCCTAAGCGATGATCAAAAAGATCTAAACCTATATCACTTGGCCCAATACCATCCAATGGCGATAAATGCCCCATTAGAACAAAATAACGACCCGAAAACTGACCTGTAGCCTCTACTGCGACAATATCCGCAGGGCTTTCAACAATACACAATTCGCCACTTGCTTGACGTTTTAGATTTAAACAAATCGAACAAGTATCTTCTTCTGTAAACGTCCGGCACTCTGAACAATGACCGATTTCAGACATTGCACGAGACAATGAATCCGCTAATTGCATACCACCCTGACGATTACGCTGTAAAAGATGAAACGCCATTCGCTGAGCGGATTTTGGCCCAACCCCAGGAAGGCATCGTAACGATTCCATTAATTGTTCTAATAAACCACTGGTTCGCATAGTTTTTTTATATTCCAGAAAAGAAAAAGGCAGCCACGTAGCCGCCTAATTTTATCAAGACGAACCACAGAGACTCATCAAGACAGTATTATTAACATAGCTTAGAATGGCATTTTAAAGCCTGGTGGCATTTGCATTCCGCCAGTTACACCAGCCATTTTTTCTTTCTGTGTTTCTTCAATGCGACGAGAAGCATCGTTGAACGCCGCTGCGATCAGATCTTCTAGCATATCTTTTTCATCTTCTTCCATTAAGCTTGGATCAATTTCAACACGACGAACGCTGTGAGAACCATTGATAGTCACTTTAACAAGACCAGCACCTGACTCTCCAGTTACTTCTGTACTTGCGATTTCTTCTTGTACTTTTTGCATACGATCTTGCATTTGCTGGGCTTGCTTCATTAAGTTGCCCATGCCGCCTTTTCCACCGAACATATTCATTCTCTCTTATGTTTATATCTGAATACTAAAAAAATGGGGTTAAAAATTGAAATTTCAACCCATTAATACTTTTATCTTACTAAATAGGTCTAACACTTTCTTGATCCATTTGGGCACCAAATCTCTGAATAAAGAAATTTACGTGCGGATCTTGTTGTAGGCTTTGATACGCCGTTTGTAATTTTGTTTGGTACATTTGTTCGCGCAACTCTAAAGGTGTTGTTCCTTCAGTGCTGATATCAATTGATACATTGACGTTTTTATTTAATGCCTGACTCAATGCTTGAGTAATCAATTCATTGGCTTTATCACCATTTAAATGTGATTGCTCCGCTCTTAAATGTAACGCTATTTGATTGTCTTGCTCAACAAAAGAAGAGTTTAAGACCAATTGTTGAATAAGCTTTGGTAATGTTGTTAATGACATTGCCAATGCTGACCATGGATCTTGCTTTGATGATTCGTCCACCAATAGCTGCACCATCTCCGGTGTTTTCTCATGCTCTAAAGCTTGCTTCAGTTTTGTTGGAGTCACATCACTGACTGTCTTTTCTATTTCAGGTTTTGTCGATTTCCAACGATAAGGCTCTTCTGTTTTTTTCTCTTGTGTTGCTGAGTTTCCAATTTGCGACACCTGAGTACGAGGGGCCAAATGCTGCTTCTCAGCAATACGATCTAGCACTGAACTCGTCTTTTTCTTATCGGATGTCGCATTTGTCTTTTTTGCGTCAGCACCTACATTACTATTTGATAAATTATTTTTTGCACTACGCAATTGATTACGCATACCTAATAGGCCACTTTTTCGAGCAGCAGGAGTTTGTGGCATAACCGGTTCAGAAGAAACCTGCGGTAGTTGGTTATCACCATAATGATGAGGCACAATATTCGGTTGTTTCTCATAAACTGGTGGCTGCTCTGAATGCATTGGAGCAGATGCATATTGATTCTGCATCGGCTCTTGCGGCTGCATTGATTGAGACGCTGGCGCTGGCTGAGTTCTATTACGTAATACCTGTGCTTGAGTAGCAACTTGCTGAGGCTGTGATACGCTTTGTTGTTGCATAGGTTTTTGTACCGTGTTTGGTACATTAGCTTCTATCTGAGGCTCTGCTATTGGTACGACTATCGCTTGTGCATCTAATGGTTGAGCATGCACAGGACGGAATGCCACCATTCTTAATAGCATCATTTCAACACCGTTTTTTTGACTTGGTGCCAAAGGCAAGTCTTTACGACTCTGTAATGCAATTTGATAAAACAATTGGATTTCTTGAGGTGATAACTGGCTACTTAATAACTCAATACGCTCAGCATCTGGCTGCGATTTATCCAAGGTTGCAGGCAATGCTTGATACATGGCTAATTTATGCAATTGGTTAGCGATTTCTTTTGCTAATTCATCCCATTCAATGCCCATATCAGCAAGATCATTCACACAGCCCATTAGTGTCTGCATGTTTTTAGTGCTAATCGCTTCTAAAATTCGAACCGCTTGATCGGTATCCAGTGTTCCTAACATCGCAGAAACGATATCTGTCGTGACAGAACCATTACCTAGAGCAATTGCTTGGTCAGTCAAACTCAACGCATCACGCATACTTCCATCAGCAGCATGTGCAATAAGTCCTAATGCTCTCGCATCTTTAGTCACTTTTTCTTTATCTAAAACAAAATCGAGTTGCTCATGAATTTGATCAACACTGATATGTTTTAAATGGAATTGCAAACAACGAGATAGGATCGTAACAGGTAATTTTTGAGGATCTGTCGTTGCTAATAAAAATTTTACGTATTCAGGTGGCTCTTCCAATGTTTTAAGCAATGCATTAAAACTATGGCGTGACAACATGTGTACTTCATCGATCAAGTATACCTTAAAGCGACCACGGGCCGGCTTATATTGTACATTATCTAAAAGTTCACGAGTGTCTTCTACTTTTGTTCTAGAAGCTGCATCAATTTCAAGTAAATCAACAAAACGACCTTCGTCAATCTCTTTACAAGTAGAACACACACCACATGGCGTCGAGGTGATCCCCTCTTCACAGTTCAGTCCTTTAGCAAACAAACGTGCTATGGTCGTTTTACCTACACCGCGAGTCCCGCTAAATAAATAAGCGTGATGAAGTCGATTATGTTCAAGTGCGTTTTCCAACGCCGTTAGCACATGAGGTTGACCTACCACATCTTTGAAATGATGTGGACGCCATTTACGTGCCAGAACTTGATAGCTCATAGAATACAGCCCAAAATGAAATAGTTCTAAATCGTAGCACAGCAAAAAAGCGAGATCTCCCTTGATAGAGAGATCTCACTGAATTTACTGTCTATATGAAGAATTAGTGACCAGCAAATTCACAAATGCTGTATACGTTTAAACCTAGTCCTTCCAAACGTGTTTGGCCACCAATTTCTGGTAAATTAATCACGAATGCTGCGTGCTCTACATTACCACCAAGTTGGCGGATTAGTTTAACTGTTGCTTCAATCGTACCGCCTGTTGCAAGTAAATCATCAACTACAAGTACTTTGTCGCCTTCAACAATCGCATCTGTATGGATTTCTAATGTATCCGTTCCATATTCAAGATCATAAGTTTGAGCAATCGTTGGACGAGGTAACTTACCTGGTTTACGAACAGGAACGAACCCAACACCTAACTCTAATGCTAATGGTGCTCCAAATAGGAAGCCACGTGCTTCTGTACCAATAATTTTAGTAAATCCACCATCCTTGTATTTTTCAACAAGTAATTGAATCGTGGCTTGATATGCTTTTGGCTCTTCCATTAAGCTTGTTACATCACGGAACATGATGCCTACTTTAGGATAATCAGGAATTGATTTAATGCTGTTTTTAATTAGTTCTAGTGTTTCTGTTGACATGCTTTTGACCTATTTGTGCCTACATTTGGCATATGAAAAATTAACCGAGTTATGTTATTCACTTTTTTTGCCATGAGCAAGTATTACCCCTCTATATGAGGTGTCGAGCAAAAACTAATTCAAATGTTAAACGATTGTTGATAAATACTTATTAAGTACTTGGAATATTAGAAAACCAGTAAAGAAGCCCTAGTAGACATACCACTAGTAAAACTTTAATCCACACGATTGGAGTGATGATAATCGATAACGTAAAGCTAAGTATTATCATGATTACAGCTTTCTTTTTTATTGACGACTTAATCGTTCTTTGTTCTTGCCATTCGAAAATCGGAGGACCTAGATAGGGGTGGCTCACAAGCCAGGTATGTATCCGAGGAGAAGCTCTCATAAAACAAGCACTGGCTAAGATAAGAAAAGGGGTTGTTGGTAATAAAGGTAAAAAGATACCAATAAGACCAAGAACAAGCGAAAGAGCTCCAAGAAGAAACCAACACGCTCTTCGAGTAAAATACAAATTAGGCCTCTTTAATAAACACATAATAATATTTAATTATTACACTATTTGCCTTATCCCATCAATTTAAAGCACAGCTAACTCTAATTTAAAACTACTGGATCCTGGATTATTCAATAACAAGCTATTGTAGCCAATAATTGGAAATCGATGAACCTGGTTCTTATAAGCACTCAACATTAGTTGTTCACTTGCATGTAAGATGTGACGATCTGTCTTATTCTCCCATATTGCATCTAGCCCCGCTGATAAGATAAATAAGGCCTCATCAGCTAAATCAACATAACCAAAAATAGCTGACATTGGCTGCGCTTTTTCTATAGTAGACATTCCTTTTTCTATCGACGTTACCATGTTTGGTATCGTATTTAATGAACTATTTTGATCTCGAATAAAATCATTAAAAAAAGCTCTGATTAATAAACAAGAAACAACACTGTTCTCCCCTCCTGAGTTTGAATCAACCAAATAAAAGAACAAGCGACCATCCAGTAGCCATTCATAATCAAAAATTAATGGCATACCATCAGTAGATTGTAAAAGACGGTAACCTAACTTCCAATCACCATGCTGGGCATCACTTTCTGGTAATAATTCAAATAACAGTTCTCGGCCTACATTTGGTTCATTTTGCAAATAATCTAAATGCCAATGTAGCTCATCATTACAGCTTCGATCTAACTCTGAGGTTCTAAACCATTGACTTGAAAAATCTTGCATACGATAAGAGCTTTCTTCACTCAACTTCAATGCTGACGCTAATGACTTAATTAAAATTGATATATCATGAATCGGTTTCACTAAGAAGTCTTTTGCTCCTAAACGCAATACTTTAGCAACGTCCTGCATATCTCCGCTGCCTGAGATAACGATAATAGGTAACATTGGGTACTCTAGTACGGCTTCTTCAACAAATTCAATTCCATTTAAAATCGGCATAGCCAGATCACAAAACAAGATATCAGGTAATGAATGCTGTAGCATTTGCAAGCCTTCTAATCCATTACTTGCTTCTTTTACATTACAAGAGTAACTCTCTAAAACCGCCTTTACCATGGAACGAAAAACAGGATCATCATCAACAATCAAAATATCTTTATTCATTAAAAGATCTTCAACTGGCGTATTATAATCTCTCATCTGTTCTTTAATTTGCTCTACTGACATACGAATACCCTCTGTACGCTCTATAATTGCAGCAATTATATTTGTTCTATGAAATAAATTTAGTTGTAGATCAGATAGAGCACAAATAAATATGTGCTACATTATTAATAAATTAATCGATTATTTATCACTTTACTTCTCAACATTGACTTTAGTTGACTTATAACAACACCTAATCTAGGGTTTTAGTTACACTCTATCACTCGAAAAAAACAGAGAGTATCTCAATATAATGAAGTTAGATGATTTAAATTTGTTTCGACAAGTGGTTGATAATGGTAGCTATACAGCCGCCTCAAGAAAAACACTTATCCCTGTTGCGACAATTACTCGTCGGATTCAAGCCTTAGAAGATTCTTTAGATATTCGATTGCTCAACCGTCATGCTCGTAAATTGTCGCTTACAGAAGCTGGACAAAAGTTTTACGATGAGTGTGCACCTATTTTATCAAATCTCGTTAATACTAGTGAATGTTTAAGTGAAGAATGTCGTGGCGCTGCGGGTAAACTCAAAATTGCTGCTCCTTCTAATCTCACAAAACGTATGATCCAACCTATTTTAAATAAATTTATGTTGCTCTACCCCAATATTAGTATCAATTTAACTATGAGCAACCAACCTGAGCAACTTGACCCTACTGATTGGGATATTATTTTTAGAGTCGGAAAACAACGAGACTCTTCTCTTATTGCTCGACAAATTGGTTCTTTAGAAGATATTTTAGTCGCTAGTCCAGCTTATTTAGAGACACACCCAGAGCTGACTCATGCACAGGAGTTACACTCTCATAGTCTATTGAAAGGTGATCCGTTAATGCGTTGGCGATTAACTAATACCGAGGGGGAGTCAATTACCATCACCGACGCAGGTCGCTTTGAAGCGAGTGAGCTTAATGTGATTAGAATGGCTTGTTCGGATGGTTTAGGCATTACACTAATGCCAAATATTATGATAAGCCAATATATTAATGATGGCTCTTTAGTCAGAGTTCTAAAAAATTGGTCTGCCAACCCCAGAGATATTTATATGATCTATAATTATAAAGATCATCAACCTGAAAAAGTACGATTATTTATTGATTTTGTTAGTAATCACGTTCCTGATTAACACTTCAATTTATCAGAAAATAAAAGCCTATGAGTATCTCACAGGCTTTCTTTTAACCAATAAATGCGATGTAAGTGTATTTACACGCCTTCATTATAGATGTCTAAACTTGCGATATCTTGTGCTTCACTTTCTTGTTTAGCGTCATCTCCACGCAGACCTTCAAGGTATTCAAGATAATTTTGATCTACATCTCCAGTAACATAATGCGCATTAAACACTGATGTTTCAAAGCGTTCGATTTCACGATTACCACAACCTACAGCATCAACCAAGTCTGATAAGTCTTGGAAAATTAACGCATCCGCACCAATTTTCTTACTAATCTCATCAACTTCACGACCGTGAGCAATTAATTCGTTGGCACTTGGCATATCAATACCATACACATTCGGGAAGCGAATTTCAGGGGCAGCAGAGACCATATACACGTTTTTAGCACCAGAATCACGAGCCATTTCAATGATCTGCTCAGACGTAGTACCACGAACAATTGAGTCATCAACTAATAAAACGTTCTTGCCTTTAAACTCAGAACGAATCGCATTTAATTTACGACGAACTGATTTCTTACGTTCTTGCTGACCTGGCATAATGAAGGTACGACCAACATAGCGGTTTTTTACGAAACCTTGACGGTATGGTTTATTAATAATTTGTGCTATTTCAAGAGCAATATCACATGATGTTTCTGGTATAGGCAGAACTACATCAATATCTAGGTCTTCCCACTCACGCTTAATTTTTTCGCCTAAGCGTTTACCCATTTCAACACGAGCGCTGTACACTGAAATTTTATCAATGAATGAATCAGGACGAGCAAAATAAACAAATTCAAAAATACATGGGTTTAGCTTTGGATCATGAGCGCACTGTTGCGTATATAAGCCACCTTCAAATGGAGCATAAATCGCTTCACCTGGTGCAACATCACGGACAAAGTCAAAACCAACCGCATCAAGTGCTACTGATTCAGATGCAACCATATACTCTGTACGGCCTTCTACTTCGCGCTTACCTAAACATAGAGGACGTATACCGTTAGGGTCACGAAAAGCCACCATGCCGTGGCCAATGACCATTGCTGTTACGGCATAAGCTCCACGAATCTGTTCATGAACCTTACTAACCGTTCTAAAAATATCATCTTGAGTTAATGGATAGTTTTTTGACTCATCAAGATGGTGAGCAAAAATATTTAATAAAACTTCAGAGTCTGAAGTTGTATTAACGTGTCGACGTTCTTGTTCAAATAAGGTCTCACGGATTTCATTCGCATTGGTCAAATTACCATTATGCGCTAATGTAATCCCAAAAGGTGAATTTACATAGAAAGGCTGAGCTTCTGAAGCACTAGAGCTACCCGCAGTTGGGTATCGAACATGACCGATCCCTACATTACCTTGTAGTCGTTGCATGTGTTTTGTTTCAAATACATCCTTAACTAAACCATTCGCCTTTCTCAGACGGAAACGATTGCTTTCTATGGTAATAATACCAGCGGCGTCTTGACCACGATGTTGTAACACTGTCAAAGCGTCATAGATTGACTGGTTTACAGGTGTTGCGCCTACGATTCCAACAATACCGCACATGTCCTAGAGTCCTCAATTTGCTAAAAAACTGGCGCTATTTAGCGCCAGGAAGAAAACTTGATGTATCTTTTAAGTAATCGAAAAACCATTCAATCACTACCGAAAATTGCGGTATTAATTGAGATTGTTTCCACCACTCTGAATCTGATAGTGTAGTAAAGGCATCAATAAAGAAAAGAACTGCGGCTATAATTAGCACACCTCTTAACCCTCCAAAAACAATCCCTAATACCCGATCTGTTCCTGACAACCCTGTTTTTTGGACTAATTGTGCTACCACATAGTTCACAACAGCACCAACAACTAAGGTTGCTACAAATAAGGCAGCAATTGCACTGCCATTTCTTATCATTTCATCATGTATGTTTGTAAAGTATGCCGCTAATTTTGAATAAAAATTACTGGCTATAAAAAAAGCACCAAACCATATCACTAATGACAACGCTTCTTTTACAAATCCTCTAATCAAACTGATTAAAGCTGATAGGCTAATAACACCTAAAATGACAAAATCGATCCAAATCATAATTTATCTTTTCTCTGTTGCTGCGCATTTTAACAGAAAAATCCGCGACGCAAACGTTTTCTTATGGGTTTAGTGGTGTGAATTTAAGCAATTGACCATTTAAGCCTGTTATTTCTTTTAATTTCGGTAACTGTTTTTCAAGATCCGCTTTAGAAATATCAGGACCAACAGCTACTCGTACTAAATCACCTTTTTGAGGCTCTTTAGGGAAAGTATGAGCTTGGAAACCTTGCTTACGTAATTTGAGTGCTAAATTTTTAGCATTATCAGCATTTCTGAAAACACCAAGTTGAATTACCCATGCATTTTTTGTGTAATCTATCTTTGATTCTTCTACTGGTTTCTTTTTCTCTACAATCGTTAAAACTTCTTTTTCTGGCTCTTCCGCAGAAGACTCAATTATCACTTCAACAGGCTCTTCAGGAAGCTCTGCATCAAAGTCTATAGGCTCTTGAACCTCAAATTGTTCAACAGCTTCAGAAACCTCTGGTTTAATAGGGATACTTGCAAATTCTTCTTGGTAATGCTTTTTCTTACCATCAAATACATCAGGTAATACGATTACTCCAATAGCGACTAATATAATAGTTCCGACTAAACGTCGTTGAAATGGACTAGACACTTAGGTTCCTCATGCTTCTTCTTTCCAGTAATCCCATACTTCACCAACCGTATGAAAAGAACCGAAAACTAAAATTAAATCATCATTTTCAGCTGACTCTAATGCAGCCTTAAATGCCTCTATAGGCGACAAATATTCTATTGTTTCTATATTGATAACTGCTGTTAATTCATTCGCATTTGCTGCCCTTGGACCTGATAATGATGAAGGATACCAAACATCAACAATCCCCATAAGCTCATTAAGCGTAGATTCAATATCTTTATCATGCAGCATACCAACGACTGCATGAACCTTCTTATTTGGGAAGCGCTGTTTTATTTGTTGTACAAGGTATTGTGCAGAATGTGGATTATGTGCAACATCCAAAATAATAGTTGGATCACTTTCCCCATGATCACGACTTAAACGCTGCATGCGCCCAGGTAAACTTGCTGATGTTAACCCTTCAACAATATTAACATCACTTAACTCTAACCCTGATGTTCCTAAAGCCATTATCGCTGTAGCTGCATTTGCTAAGGGTAAATTCGGCAATGGTAAATTATTTAGATCAAACGCACCACTTTTCCAAGACCATGTTTGATTTTCTACATCCACTTGATAATCAAATTGATAACCAACTTGGTATAAATCAGCTTTGATATCATCAGCATGAGCAGCAACACTTGAAGGCGGATTGGGTTGGCCACAAATTGCAGGTTTTTCAGAACGGTAGATCCCCGCCTTTTCAAAGCCAATCACTTCTATATCATCACCTAACCAATCAACATGATCAACCGCAAGGCTAGTGATTATTGAAACATCGTGTTCAACAACATTAGTAGCATCTAAACGCCCACCAAGGCCAACCTCTAGCAACACTACATCAACCTGATGCGTTTTAAATGCCCATAATGCAGCTAGCGTGCCGAATTCAAAAAAGCTTAATGAGGTCTCTTTACGCCACGCTTCTATAGCAGAAAAAGATTGAGTAAGAAGCTGATCAGATAAGTCGTTACCATTAATACGAATACGTTCGTTATAACGAATAAGATGAGGAGAGCTATAAACACCGACACGATAGCCTGCATTTATTAAGATCGATTCCATTAATGCACAAGTAGAACCTTTACCATTGGTTCCAGCTACGGTGATAATGGTCGACGCTGGTTTAGTTAATTTTGCTCGTTGTGCAACACGTTGAACACGCTCAAGGCCTAAATCAATTGCACTTGTATGAATGCTTTCTAAATAACGAAGCCACACTGATAAATCAGATGTGGCTTTCGGAGAATCAAAGGTGGTCATAATTCAACTACTTCACTGACGGAATATAGAGACAGTATATATGACTTAGGTTGCTGTTTTAAAGTAAGAACTCGCAACCTTACCTTCATTTGATTTAATTTTTATTGAGGACCATCAACAGAGACGACTAATGGTGATGCTTGATTTGTCATTTTTGCCATTAAACCACCAATACGCTGACGCATTTCACGGCGATCAACAATCATATCAATTGCACCATGTTCTAATAAGAATTCGCTGCGTTGGAAGCCTTCTGGCAAATCTTCACGAACAGTTTGCTCGATAACACGGCGGCCAGCAAAACCGATTAAAGCTTTTGGCTCACCAATATTAATATCACCTAGCATTGCTAAACTTGCTGATACGCCGCCCATTGTTGGATCAGTCAGTACAGAGAAAAATGGTAGGCCTTTACGAGATAAACGCGCTAGTGCAGCACTTGTTTTTGCCATTTGCATTAGAGACATAAGCGCCTCTTGCATACGAGCACCACCACTTGCAGAGAAGCAAACTAATGGGCAATTGTTTTCAATTGCCGCATCAACAGCTTTAACAAAACGAGCGCCAACAACAGAACCCATTGAACCACCCATAAATGAGAATTCAAATGCACAAGCAACAACAGGTAATTCTAATAATGTTCCTTTCATTACGATAAGAGCATCTGTTTCATTACTTGATTTCTGTGCTGCCGAAATACGATCTTTATAGCGTTTTGAATCTTTAAATTTTAAAAGATCTTTTGGTTCTAATTCTTGACCAATTTCTACACGGCCTTCTGCATCTAAAAACGTTTCTAAACGTTTACGAGCTTTCATTCGCATATGATGGTCACATTTAGGACACACTTCTAGATTACGTTCTAGCTCTGCTGAATAAAGCACTTGTTCACATGACGTACATTTCGTCCAAACCCCTTCAGGGATCGATGCTTTACGTGAACTAACAATATTGCTTGTATTAAAAATCTTTTCAAGCCAACTCATGGACGACCTTTCTATTAGTGATCTCTCGCACCATCGCAAGAGAAATAAAATCAATTAAATAGATTAAACCATAAATAATAGCCAGTGTAGATAAAAAACTGGTTGTACCTATTTTCAAGATTGAACCTATATCAACTTTTTGCTAATTAAATACGCATATTTAATTTCGTTGAAAGATCAATTATCAGGTAAAAATAGAGGACCTAACGGTACTCGTGGTAAATCCCATTCTTTCGGATAATCTACATCAATAAGATATAAGCCTTCTGCTTTGGCTGTTGGACCTGCTATTTTACGATCTTTTGCCTCTAGTAACCATTGTATCCATTCTGGTTTTTGCTTACCTCTGCCTACTTCAATTAAGCTACCAGTAATATTACGCACCATATGATGAACGAATGCATTGGCTTTAATATCAATCACGATAAAGTCTCCATGACGAGTTACTTTCAAGTGGATTAGGTTACGCCAAGGAGTTCGTGACTGACAACGGACAGCTCGAAACGAAGTAAAGTCGTTTTCACCCAGTAAATACTGCCCTGCTTGATGCATTAATTCAGCATCTAATGTCTCATGGTAATGGCTAACACCATGGCTAAAAATAGCAGGACGTTGACGGTTATTAAAGATGATATAACGGTAACGTCGTGCAGTAGCTGTAAAACGAGCATGAAAATCCTCGTTAACTTCTTTAACCCAACGAACCGCTATATTTTTTGGTAAGTTTGCGTTTACCCCTACCATCCAGACTGGTAATTTACGGGTGCTATTTGTATCAAAATGTACGACTTGACCGGTTCCATGTACCCCAGCATCAGTTCGGCCTGCACACATAACCTCAATAGGTTCATTCGCAACAATCATTAAGGCTTTTTCTAATTCTTCTTGGACACTCGTTACGTCTTTTTGACTCTGCCACCCGTGGTAACTGGCACCATCATATTCGATACATAAAGCTATTCGCATGATATTTGATTCTTTTTATTCAATAATACGCCATTATAAAAAAAGGCGGAGCTCACCGCTACCGCCTTTTTAAGATTATTGTCGATCTAAACTAATCAATTTGTCGCATTAATTTTTCAGCTTCCACTTTGAGTAATGAATCATTACAACGTAATACCTCTTCTAATAACTCTAAAGCACCAGTTTCATCTGACATTTCAATGTATGCTTTTGCTAAATCAAGCTTACTTTGCGCATCACTATTCACGTCTACATCATAAGCTTCAACATCACCAAGCATATCTGGGAACTCTTCCAAGCCTACATCTAAATTAAGGCTTTCATCTTCAACGTCTGTTTTATCACCATTTTCAGTTTCAGCAATTAATGCTTCAATACTTAAAAAGCGATCAGCTCCATGAGGATCATTCTCCATACTTGGTTGAGCAGACCAATCCTCGTCTTCTAACCCTGAGTTAGATACATTACTTAGGTTGAATCCACTCCAGTCACTACCACCATCTTCTAGCATACTATCAATATCTAAGCCTGCACTATCAAGATGAGTTAATGCTTCTTTCTCTTCATCAGAAACTTGTGAATCGAAGTTAAATGAAAGAGGTTTTACTTCTTCAACAAATTCATCATTTAAATCGTCTGCCTTTTCCTCTACGTAGCTTTCAGAAGCGTGATTTGAAGCATTTTGGGCATCTTGACTTTCTAATGCAGCTAATGCATCTTCGATAGAAAGCCCCTCAAACATGCTATCTTCATTATCATCTTCTAACTCATGATCAGCATCAAGTTCTAAGTCTTCTTCGAGTTCTAGCTCATCTTCAAAGTCCAACTCTTCTTCAAGTGCTAATTCAGACTCTGCTTCTGGCTCAAGCTCATCACTATCTGTAAGCGGGTTCTCATCCGTGACTTCCAGAGCATCTTCATCATCTAACTCTAATGCTGAGCTTTCTGTATCAGTCAACTCGTCATCTAAATCCAATTCTGGAGTTAGCTCTAACTCATCGTCTTCAGTCTCTTCAATTACAGCTTCTACATCGTCTTCTACAGTTAATTCTGTTTCAGGCTCTGCTTCTATTTCAACTTCAGATTCTGCATTTTCTTCTTCTAGCTCAAGAGGTTCGTCACTTTCTGCAAATAAGTCATCAAGTTCTAAATCATCATCAAGGTTTGATTCTGTTTCTGATTCGTCTTTAAGCTCTAACTCGTCTTCAAGTTCTAGCTCATCTTCAAAGTCCAACTCTTCTTCAAGTGCTAATTCAGGCTCTGCTTCTGGCTCAAGCTCATCATTATCTGTAAGCGGGTTCTCATCCGTGACTTCCAGAGCGTCTTCATCATCTAACTCTAATACTGAGCTTTCTGTATCAGTCAACTCGTCATCTAAATCCAATTCTGGAGTTAGCTCTAACTCATCGTCTTCAGTCTCTTCAATTGCAGCTTCTGCATCGTCTTCTACAGTTAATTCTGTTTCAGGCTCTGCTTCTCTTTCAACTTCAGACTCTGCATTTTCTTCTTCTAGCTCAAGAGGTTCGTCACTTTCTGAAAATAAGTCATCAAGTTCTAAATCATCATCAAGGTTTGATTCTGTTTCTGATTCGTCTTTAAGCTCTAACTCTTCTTCAAGTTCTAGTTCATCTTCAAGTTCTAAGTCTTCTTCGAGATCTAGCTCATCTTCAAAGTCCAACTCTTCTTCAAGTGCTAATTCAAGCTCTGCTTCTGGCTCAAGCTCAAGCTCATCACTATCTGTAAGCGGGTTCTCATCCGTGACTTCCAGAGCATCTTCATCATCTAACTCTAATGCTGAGCTTTCTGTATCAGTCAACTCGTCATCTAAATCCAATTCTGGAGTTAG
>Ga0316197_10000642_pt1 | contig 24475 bp, 18 predicted proteins | sample OudBiesiAoxic_MG_FD_204939 | JGI IMG/M metagenome (GOLD analysis project Ga0316197, IMG submission 204939) | Coastal sediment microbial communities from Oude Bieten Haven, Netherlands - site A oxic | ecosystem: Environmental > Aquatic > Marine > Coastal > Sediment | place: Netherlands... | reverse complement strand
CGCCGTCTTCCACTGCTTTGTACACGATGCGGCCGAGGCGCAGAAGATCCTCGACCAGAACCACCTGATCTCCTTCACTGGCGTCGTCACCTACAAGAGCGCCCGAGCAGTCCAGGAGACTGCTGCGGGAGCCCCCGCCAATAGCTTCATGGTGGAGACGGATGCCCCCTACCTCACACCGGTCCCAGATCGCGGCAAGCGCTGTGAGCCAGCGCACGCGCGCAACTCCGCCGAGTTCATTGCCAACTTACGCGGACAGACACTCGAACAGATCGCCGCCGAAACTACCGCTACGGCAGAAGGATTCTTCCGCCTCCGATAGCGATTCCTCAACAACCATCAAGCCCGCAACGCCAACACCCCCATGAGAGCCATCGTCCTCACCCTCAGCCTACTGCTCACAGCCAATCTCGCGACCGCTGGACTCGCCCTCAAGGATGGCGAACGCGTCCTCTGGCTCGGCGACAGCGTCACCGCGAATGGCACGCACATCGGCATTATCGATGCCTACCTGATGACACAGCACCCGGCGATCCGCATTGCCAACATGCCGTGCGGACTCCCGAGTGAAACTGCCTGCGGGCTCAGCGAGCCCCTCCATCCATGGCCGCGTCCGAACGTCCACGAGCGGCTCGACCGAGCGATCGAGAAGCTCGATTTCGACGTTGCGATTGTCTGCTACGGGGTCAACGACGGCATCTACTATCCCTTCGACGAGGAGCGGTTCAAGACTTACCAGGAGGGGATGACGAAGCTCATCGACAAGCTCAAGGCGGACGGCGCCAGAGTCATCGCCCTGACCCCCGCCCCCTTCGATGCCGGTTCGTTTCCCCAGGACAAGCTCCTGCCCGAGGGAGCCGATGAATACGGCTTCACGAAAGTTTACAAGGACTACAACGAAGTCATGAAGCGCTATGCCAAGTGGGTCGTCGAGGAATCACCGGCCGACCAGACGATCGATATCACGACGGCGCTCACAGACGCGATTGCCGAGCAACGCAAGGCCGACCCGGACTTCAAATCGGGTGACGGCGTCCACCCCAACGGGGCGGGCTACGCGATGCTTGCCGAGATCATTCTGCGCGGGCTCGGGGAGGAGGATGTCGACCTCGGTCAGATCGCCCCTGAGAAGAAAGCGCTGGCACTCGAGCGCCAGCGCCTACTTGGCACCAGCTACCGCGAACACGTCGGCCACAAGCGACCCGGCGCACCGAAAGATCCAATGCCACTCGACGAGGCCTTGGAGAGAGCAGGCGAGCTCGAGGCGCGCATCCGCGAATAGAGTGACCGCGCGGTCGCAATCTTTTCGCGATGCATGGGAAACGAATTGCCGACCTCGCGGGTTCCGGGCGGAGCTTGCCCGTGCGCAGAGCGACTCAATCGAGCTGACGCCAAGCCTGGTCACGGTCGGCGGTCGAGTCAGTGAAGCCGTAGTGCTCGCGGAAAAATTCCAGATCGACCGCCTGAGCGAGTTCGATCCGGAACCGCTGGTCGAAGGGGTCGAGGGCAGCGGGACCCGCTCCCGCCGCAATCTCTTCTAGCATGCGGGCCTCCGGGACCGCGCTGGCATTGTCGCTCGATCGCTTTGCGCGCGAGCGTTTTGCCGCAGCCGGTTTCTTCTTCGCCGGACTTTTCTTCCTCGTGGTGCGTTTCTTTGCCATCGTCTTAGGAGTCTTGCCCGTGCAATAGGGCGAACGGTTCCTGCTCCTCCCCTGATCCGTGCCGTCGTGAGCTGGCGACGATCGGGCCCGAGCTGATCCCGAGCAGGTGCTCGGCCTGGCGCTTCAGCCGGGCATCGTCACCGATCGGTTTCGAGATGGCGTGGCGGATGTCGAGACTCACGAGGTCCACGATCAGAGTGCACCCGCCGCGGAACCTCATTTTGGTGCCGAAAGCGCCTGCCGCGACATCGCGTGTCTGGACGATCGACAGGATGATCTGATCGAGGGAGCCCAGCCCGTCCGGTCTCGGGCGCTGGGCGGCGCGCAGCGAGTGGACTTCAAACTTCGGTATCCCATTCCCATCTGTCCGCAGGCCGAAGGGGAGATCGCCAGCGGAGAAACGCAGGCCAGTGAGGGCTTCGAGCTTGCCTAGCTGCGCGGTGAAGGAGCCGGAACCCGAAGTCATCTCACGAAATTTCCGATGCAAGCGGGCACGCGCCCGCTGGGTCTTATGGTGGGCATCCTCCCGCGATTGGAAGTGTCCAGCCTCCTGCTGAAACTCGCCGAGGAGCTCGATAAATGGGTCGAGTTCGCCGACAGAGAATCCTGACTCGACGTCGGGCCAGCGCAGGCTCTCCTCCGAGATCGTCCGGATCCCCTCGGGGTAGATCCCCCTCTGGCGGAATGCCTCGAGCATCGCGATCCGATAGTGGTGTTCGTCCTCCCGTGACAGATCGTAATCCGCAGTGATCAGCGCCCGCAGATAGTCGCCGAAGGTGACGTCCACCGGCGGGCAGTAGTCGAGGGCGCGGATGCACATCTGCAGGAAATGCTGCGCCGTCTCCGCAGCTTCCGCGGCGAGGCGATTGACGAGGTCGGGGTGGATCTCCCCTTCTGGCAGCCGGCCGCTCCCGCCGGTGTAGATCCTCAGCAGGTCCGCGACCCGCGTCTTGTAGACTGCGATGAAGGCATCGAACACGGCGCCGACCAAAATCGCGCCGCGGTCGTGGGGCTCGAGTTTCGTCCGGTAGTCTCTCGGGTCTGGCTCCTTGCGCACCCAGATGCCGTCGACAAACTCGCCGATCGCCGAGCGCAAGGCCCCGTAGTTGTCGCGCGTCGCCTGGCCGAACTGCAGCGCGAGCGCCCCGAGCATGCTCGCCGCTTCGAGGTCACCGCGCGTCTTGGCGATCTGGTGCCGCAGCAACTCCGGGAAGGTGAAGTGCTGGAACAGGGCGACGATGTCGGCGAACCCCTCGTGGAATGCTAGGACATCCCGGTGGCTCTGCTCGAGGAAATACCGGTGGTTGCCATCTAGGAGAGCGTGCGTCGTCTCGTGGGCGATAATGTCGTGGGAGAGACAGGTGAAAATGGTCTCGCCTGGGAGCTGTCGGCCCGGGTGCTGGTCCGAGGCGGGAAAGTACCCGAACAGCAGCGCGCACTTGCCCGGGCTGTAGAACGCGTTGGCCTGGCGCAGCGCGTGCGGGTAGATGCGCAGCCGGCGCACGAACTTGTCCCACTGCTGCTTCCACTGCATCCGGCGCCCGAGCGCGCGCTCGAAATTCATGATCGTCAACATCGCCACCGCAAACACCATCTGCTGGTGGAACTGCGGGTTGGTCTCGGACGGTGGCAGGCCATCCTGCGCCAGGATCCGCGGGTCATTGAGATCCACCGGGGCGTAGAAACAGTCGCTAGCCGGATCGAAGTCGATCACCTCGAGGTACTCGTTCACCGGTCCTGGAGCGAGACCGCCCTCGAGCGAGCCACGGCCGCCAGAGCCTGCCGAGTAGAAATCCCACGGGATCTGCGCGACGATCTCGTTGATCATCGCCGTGTCCAGCTGCGTGGAGAGGCTCGGATCAAAGGCGTAGCAGCGCAGGCGGCGCCAAGGCGGATCATTGATACTCTGATAACTGTCCATACGACTCATGGCTGGTACCGACCCGATCCCCCGGTCGCGTGGGGCTGCTTTGATGCACCACCATCTCTCCCACGGATTGAACTCTAGAGAATTCGGTGCGGCAAGACCAAAACTGCTTCTGCTCAGTCGAGCTCGTAGAAGACCTCGCGGGCATCTGGCTCTTGCGGTCGCGGCGAGACCAACTTCCACCCGACAAATCGCTCCTGGCTGTCGAAATAGACGTTCCACGACCCGAACTTCTGCGCCCAGTCATCCTTCGCCCACCAGTAGTCCTCGTAGTACCAGATCTCGCCGATCTGCCGCCCCTGATCGATCCAGGTGCCGGTGCGCTCCGGCCAGCCCATCTTGCGGTAGACCGCCCGCTTGCTGGCGCCGGGCTTCACCTCTGAGGGTAGCCCCCCGGTCTTGTAGGGGATGAGAGACTGACAGGCGGGCAGCCACAGCAGGCTCGCGGCGGACAGACAGAGCAGAATCGCGAGCGTCGCGGCATGGGGTCTCAGTCTCATTGGCTTGGTTCTCTATGGGTTCTGTATGGCAAGGATGGTGATTGGGTTTGGCTAGCGATCCCGCAGGCGGCGCAAAAATTTCCCCTTGAAGAGCCGCCGCCGGCCACTGGGTTCCTCGGCGGCGGGCTCGGCCGCTGCCCGGTGATAGGGCAACGCGCGTGGTGGCTCGGTGTACTCCAGGGCGCTACCCGACACGACCTCCTGCGCTTCGGCCTGAGCCGCCCGCCCCGCAAAGTCAGATTCCGATATCATCTCTGCCGCCTCGCGCTCGCGGATCTGCGCCTCCTGCCAGGTCAGGATCCGCGGCGTGATCAGGTAGAGCCGCTGCAGGCGCCCGCTCTTCACCGTCTTGTCTTTAAATGGCAGCCCGAGGATTGGGATGTTCTTCAAGATCGGCACGCCTGATTCCGACTCACTCTGCTGGTTGATGTAACGCCCCCCGATCAGCAGGCTTTCACCGTCCCGCAGGATCGTCTGCGTCGTGATCCGGTTGCTCGCCTGCAGCGGGGTCTCGTCGTCTGAGCCACCAACGCCGATGTCGCCGTCCCCGACATCGATCGCGAGGTATACCCGCCGCCCCCCGTCGGCGTCTTCCACTTTATCGACGATGCGCGGTAGGATCGTGAGGCTGATCCCCCCGGTGATGTTGTAGAGCTGGGACTGGCGTTCACCCTCGACCGTAATATAGGCGGTGACCGTATCTGTGATGCGGGCGGGCTGGTTCTCGATGCTCAGCACAGACGGACGCGACATCACCTTCGCTTTCCCCAAACCCTCGAGCGCCCGGATCTTGCTGATGACCCGGTAGTGCTGGCCGACCAACATCGTGGCGACATTGAGCCCGGCTTCATTTACCAGGCCAGGCAGCGGAAACTCTCCGGGGGGATCCTCCGGCGGCAAGAGCCCGTCCCCCACGCCGAGCCCGCCAGCATAGCGGGTCCCCCCACCTTCCCGATCCACCCCCGCACCGAGAAAGTGGCTCTCCCACTCCAAGTTCGTCGTCGCCTGGATGTCGATGATCGCTGCGGTGATCTCGACGAGCTCGCGTGGCTGGTCGAGCTTGTCGATGATGCTCTGGTAATACGCGCGCGTCTCTGGCCGGTCGACGATGATGATCGCGTTCTGTTTCCGATGCGCCAGGATCTTGTTCTTGGATCCACCGACTGATCCGTAGAGAATCCGCTCCAGCTGGTTCTTCACCCCCTCGGACTTGATCGCATCCAGCCCGCCACCGCTCGTATTGAGGTCGATCGTCGAGTCGTCTGCGCTAGCGTATTTGAGCGGGAACACGAGGACTTCCGGCAGCTCGCTCGAGCGCAGCCCCTTCACCAGCTCGGTGACGAGCTCGTTGAAGGCTGGCGTCCCATTGAGGCGCACCGCATCCGCCTCATGGCGCGCCGGCAACTGTGGGTCAGGTCCGAACTGCACCGATCCAGCGAGCGCGAACTGGAGGGTTGGCCATTGCTCGGCCGAAAGGGAGATCGAGGTCTTGATGGCATCTCTCTCCGGCAGGTAGACCTGCACCGCCCCCTTGCCGAGATCGTGAAAAAACGCGACGCCTGCGCCCTGGTTGGCTCTGATGAATTCGTCGAAGGTAGCGGCCGGCTCGACCGGCATGCCGAACAGGCTCGGCGTGATGCGAAATTTGAAGATGCCCTCCCGCGCGGCGTTCAGGCGAGCGACGACCTGCTCGGCCCTCGGATTCTCCCCGGCCGGCAGCCCCTTGATTTCGGTGCCTAGGAGGAGGGAGTCACTACCGTCGGGCGATGCGCCTAGCGAGGTCGCGACACTGGCGAGGGCGACCAGGCCGAGGATCAGAAATTGGTAGATGTCTGTCAGTTTAATCATCCTATTTACCCGCTCTTGCAGCAGGGCTCGGCGGCGCGTCCGGGATCGGCCGCAGCGTCATCGGGTCGATCACCCGCGGTGTGATCAGGAAGAGTCTCTGGAAACGCGCATTCCTGACCTCCTTGTCCTTGAACGCCAGTCCGAGGACAGGGATCCTACCGAGCAGCGGGATGCTCTGATCGTTCTCTACTTGCTCGGTTCGGAATCGCCCGCCAATCAGCAGGCTCTGCCCCTGTCCAACAATCGCGCTGGTATCGATCAGGCTCTCACCGACCACCGGCACGTTCATGGTTCCTTCGGGCTTGCCCGCGCTGTCGGTGATCTTCACCACCAATTTTAGCTCGTCGCCGTCACCACCAACCGTGCGCGGCGTCACTTCCAGGGAGAGCGGGGCGTTCACCCGGTAGAGGTCCGCGTTGTGCTCACCCGGCGCCTCGACGTAGACCGAATCGTTGTCCGAGAACACCGCCTTTGCCCCATCGATGGTCAGCAGGGTCGGCCGCGCCAGAATCTTCGCCTTCCCATCCCCCTGCAAGACCTGGAAGCGAGCGTTGAACTGGCCGGAGGAACCGATGACCTGCGCCGCCACCGAGAGCGGACTCCCAGCCAGGATCAAGTTCGGGTCGAAGAGCGGGATCGCCCCACCTGGGAACGGACTGGTCTCATTGCTCTTGCCGCGCCCGAAGAGCCCACCATCAAATCTCCCCCTCCCGAATAACTTCGTTTCGGAACCGATCTCCTCCACCCCAAAACCACCAAAGTCCGAACTGAACTTGAAGCTCGAATCGACATTGATGTCGATGATCACCGCACTGATCTCAACGAGGAACTGCGGCTTGTCGAGCTGGCGGTGGATCGCCGCGTAGGAGTCCATGAACCTCGCCTCATCACAGACGATGATCGTATTGGTGGTCGGATCCGCGATGATGCCCGCATGCAGCTTCGGCAGATCGGCCGGCGCCACCCCCTGCTCGATCACCCCCGATTCCTCCCCGATGCTGAAAGAGACGCCGCTCGTCCCACGGTTCGCCGCCGGCGAGGCGCCGAGCTGCTGGGGGATCGCTGCCCGCACATTGATCGGCCGCACCCCAGCTGGCAACACCTTCTCTACCGGGGGCGGCGCATTCACCCCCTCGCCGGGGAACAGAATGTTGTCGGCGACGCCTCTCAGATCTGCCACAGCCGCCCGCTCATTCTGTAGGGAGCCGCTCTCGGAAGAGAAACCCCCGAACGGGGATACCCCGAGCAGCGACTCCGATGCCAGCCGCTTGCTGCGCAGGTCGTAGAGGTTATCGAAATCGCCGATGTTCGCCGACTCGGCGGCCAGCAGGGCGTTGGATATCTGCGCGGACTCGGCGGTAGTTGTGGTAGTGTTAGTGGAAGAGAAGTTCTCATTGCGGATGCGGCCGCAGAGCTTGGTGAACAGGTTGAAGATCCCCGGGGCCACAATCTTGTTTGAATCCTGGCCGTCGAGCGTCACCGTCGCCACCCATGCATGTTCGAAGCGGAACGACCGGACCTCCATCGCCCCCTTGCTGGTGATCGTCGATTCGGGTCCGGCGCCCCCGACCACAGCGCTCTCGGCGTAGCTCGCTCCCTCTCCGGTAAATGCATCGATCCCCTGGGTCGGTGAACGATCCGGCCCCAACACTGACAATGGGCCACTCTCGCTCGCAACCCCAGCTCCGTCCCCGCCCGATCCAGCATCGCCCACAGCTGACGTGGGCTGGCTATCTGGAACCTGCACGTCCACGCCGCCGCTCTCGGTCTTGGCGATCGCCCCGGTCTGGATCCCGAACTTCTCCTTGATGAATCTGAGGAACTCGATGTGGCCGGTTACGAAGGCGTGGGGCGTCTCCATGAACTGGATCTGATTGCAGCCCAATCCGTATTTCCCCGCCCCGAGATCCTGCAGCTGCCTCTGCTCCACCAGGCGTTCTATGACACGTTCGCCAAACTCCCGGTCGACCGGCACCAACGCAGTCCGGTGATCCTCCCGCTCAGAGACGTAGAGCACCCGACCATTCGCAAACCAGACGAGGCCGTTGGCCGCGGCGAAACTCTCGATGAAATTGTCACCCGGGGAGAATTCGTGTGGCAGGCTCGTGCGCTTCGACTTGCTCAGACCCTTGCTGAGATTCAGCTCGAGGCCACACGATCCGGCGAAGCCCTTGAGCTTCGCCACGATGCCCATGGCTGGCGGCGCTTTCGCCTCCTTCGGCGCAGGGGGAGCGGGCTCACCCCCAGTAGCTGCCCCAAGATCCGGTTTCCCCCCCTCGGCCGCCGGATCAGCGGTGAGCGCCTCGAGCGCCCCGAGCGCCGCGCCCCCCGCAGGCACCTCGGTAGCTGCAGCCCCAGCCGCAGCTCCATCTGCGACAGGTGGCACAGCGTCCACGATCCCCTGCCCGACTGCGAAGCGGAATGCCGAAAACACGACGAGCACGGTCAGCAAGGTCGCCACCAGACGCAGCTTGAAGCGTGAGAGACTCATGAGGAATCTGGGAGCGTCGTGAATCATCTCATTGTTCCTCTCACTGGCTACGACGCAGAAATTTTCAATCCGGCCCAAGCGGCGAGCTGGAGAAACACCGATTTATTGATCCGGGTTGCCTGGTTGAATCGCTTCCCATCCAGCGCGATCCCGTAGTTGTGGATCCCTAGAACGTAGGCGCCCTTCTGCGTCGACAGGAAAACAGCGGTCCCGCTCTGCCCACCCGAGGTGTCGATCTTGTAGGAGATCTGCTTGGCATCGCGCCCGCCGAGCGTGCCGGCAGCGATCCACATCGTCCCGGGCGCGGCGCCAGCCGGCGGCTTTGCCGGGTAGCCGGCGATCAGAATATCCTGCCCCCCGACGCGACCACTGCCCAGGACCTCATCGTTCAACTCGACGCTTGTATTGCACCAGTGCCGGCTGTGCTGCGACTCCGGGAGCACGATGGCAGCGAAGTCAGTTGCCCTATCTTGATGCTTCACCCATCCCTCGGTGTGGCGGAACTGTTTCGGCTTCACGTGAATCTGCTCGAACAGACCCCGCGCATCCGGGATTGAGTTGTTGTGCATCGGCAACACAAAGGCCTCTTTCATTTCGCCGAGCTTGCTCTTGTGATCGAACAGGACATGGCCCGCGGTCACCAGCAGACCCGGTGAAAAAAACCAACCCGTGCCGATCTGCACTCCACCGTTCTGGCGATCGACTGCTAGGATCGCCGCGAGAGATCGGATCGGAGCAAGGCCTGACTTCGTCACACGCATGCGATGATCATTGGCCGGATCGATCACCAGAGGCACGGAGCCAGGATCCGCTGGAACTGCCGCCACCGGAGTCGGGATGTCCGTTGGCAGGGGGGCGGCCTCAGGAGGCTTGCCTTCAGCAAAGACACCCAACTCAAGCCCCGGTGCCACCTCATCACCAAGAATTTCCAATCTACTCGGATTCGTCTCGGCTTCCTCGGTCATTTCGTTGCCACCGGGCGAATCGATCCCCGATTCGCTCGCCTAGTAAATCTGGTAATCCGTTTAGTTGTGATTAAAAGGATTAAATTGGTAATTCTGGAATGTCAATATTAAAACTATAAAAATAATTAATATTTTGAGATATTTGATTCATTTGCCAAGTTTTCGGTGGCTTGTCCGCCCTGCACTTCGGCCTTGATGGTGATCGTTGTATCCCGGCGAAGATCAGCAGAACGAAACAGATGAGCCCGACAAACGAACGGCTGGCTCTCAGAACCGGCCGACTCACCGCACAAACAATTTACCAACTCCCTTGCCGACTGAAGCCTGAGGCTGCTAGGCTGGGGTCAGAGATGGATAAAAGCCCCAGTCCGATCACGGAGATTTTCACTCGCAGAGCCCAAGTCAATGATCAGGCCACCCGCATCCTTCTGATCGAGGACAACCCCGCCGATGCCAAACTAGCCGAACTCTATCTCGGGGATGGCAGCGATTTCTTCCGTCCAGATCTCACCTGGTGTTCCGACCTCGCCAAGGGGATCCGCGCGATTGCGCAGCAGCCGTTCGACATCGTGCTTCTCGACCTATCCCTTCCAGACAGTTCTGGGATTGAAACCTTCGGCCGCCTCCACAAGGCCGCCCCCAAGACCCCGATCGTCGTCCTCAGCGGTCACGAAGACGAGGAGCTGGCGGCGGAGATCGTCAAGCGAGGTGGCCAGGACTGCCTCGCCAAGGACATGATGTCCGGACCGGTCATCCGGCGCGCTGTCCGCCACGCGATCGAGCGCAAAGGGATCTACGAGGAGCTGCGCAATATGCAGATGCAGCTCATCCAATCGGAGAAGATGGAGTCGATCGGGCGCCTCGCCGCAGGCGTCGCCCACGAGGTCAAGAACCCGCTCGCCCAGATTCTGATGGGGATCGAATACCTTGCTGGCGGCATCGAACCAGATGATCCGAATGTGCCGAAGATCCTCAAGAGCATGGAGCACGCGCTGCACCGCGCTGACAAGATCGTCCGCGGGCTGCTCGACTTCTCCTCAGACCGCAAGCTCGGCCTTTCGGATACGGATGTGAATAGCCTCCTAGAGAAGGCTCTCGTCCTGGTCGAACTGCGCATCAAAGACCTCGAGGTTATCCTCGAAAAAGATTTTGCCCCAGATCTGCCGAAGGTCAAACTCGACCCGGTAAAGATGGAGCAGGTGCTCATCAACGTCATCTTCAATGCCATCCAGGCGATCGAGACCTCGATCGCCGAAGGGGCACCAAAAGATTCCGGCAAGCTGATCATCCGCACGCGCGCTGAGACCCTTTCTGGGGTCATGCGCGACGAGGGCTCCCGCACCGGCCGCCACCTGCGCGAGGGCGACTCCGTCGTCGTCATCCAGATCCTTGACAACGGCACGGGGATCGCGGATGACACACTCGAACACGTCTTCGACCCCTTCTTCACCACCAAACCCACTGGCAGTGGCACTGGGCTCGGTCTCACCGTGGTGAAGAAAATCGTCGACCTCCACGACGGACGTATCCAGCTCAGCAACCAGCCCAGTGGTTTGACCGAGGTAAAGATTACACTTAAAGCTTCCAACCCGGCGACGCATTCGCTATCCTCCGGCAAAACCAGTTCCTAGCCATGACAAAAATCCTGATAATTGATGATGAGGTCGCGTTCACCGATCTGATGCGGATGAACCTCGAGAAGACCGGAGAGTTCGAGGTGCATGTCGAGAACCACAGCAACCTCGCACTACGCGCCGCACGGGAATTTGAACCGGACGTCATCCTGCTCGACATCGTCATGCCGGGGATGGATGGCGGCGACCTCAGCGCCCGCTTCCGCGAGCACCCGAAGTTGAAAGACACCCCAATCATCATCATCAGCGCCCTCGTCGCCAACAATGAGACCGCCGACGACGCGGTCGCCATGAGCGGCGACCAGATCATCGTCGCCAAGCCGGTGCGTATGGAAAAACTCCGCAAGAGCATCGAGTTTGCCCTCGATTCCAAAAACGCTAGCGGCGAAGCCCAAGCCTAGGCTGCCGCCTGAATCTCCCTCCAGCTGTGGAGCTGCGGTGCCGTGCGTTATCGGGCACCCCTCGCGCGGGCGCCCGAGTAGCTCAGGTCAGTCCGCGCCGCCCATCCGCGTCGGGTTCAGCACCACGAACGCTTTGCTAGAGTGACGGGTCGAGGTGTTGCTCGATGCAGTGCACGAGTTCTTTCGTCGCGATCGGTTTCGCGAGGTGCAGCAAGCCGTCACGGGTGACCCCCTGGGATGCTTCTGGATTCAATAGTGCGGTGAGCATGATGATTGGGATCGTACGCGTCGCCTCGTTCGCCCGCACGCGGTTGACAAACTCGGGACCGTCCATCCCGGGCATGACGATGTCCGTGATGATTAGATCGGCATCGAATTCCCCGAGCGCGACCAGACCGTTCTCCGCAGAGGTCTCGACCCGCACCTCGTAGCGCCTCGTCTTCTCGAGATTCATTTTCAGCAGCTCCAAGAAGCCGCCCTCATCGTCCACCGCTAAGATCCGGCGCTTACGGTTCAGTCGCTCGCGGGTCACACTCTCCAGACGGTCGCGAAATTCGGCACTGCTCTTGCATGCCTCGCGACACGAGAGGATTACCTTGGCATCGATCCCGCTCGAATAGGCGTGCACCAGAGCCGCGCGGAGTTCCTCCTCGTCAATCCATGGCGTATCGCCCTCCTCATCGACCCACTGATGCTCCCCAACACGTTCCGCCATTTCGGTGAGTTCGTTGCGTAGCTGCTCCCATTTGGGGTCGTCCCGCCCCTTATCGGCATTGTTTGCTTCCTCCATAGCAAGGAGAATACAAGAATCGGCGGGGGCTGACAATGCTTTGTTGCCCCTTCAAATACCGGGATTTTCCTTGCCCCCACCGGGCGGCATCCAGCACTCTGTCCACTACCCAATGAAGCCAAGACACTTTCTCGCCGCCGCCGCCGCCCTCTCCTACACCCTTGCCACGGCCGCCTCCGCCGCCCCCGAGGCCATCGAGGTGAGCAAGGAGGATTTTCCCCAGATGCCCGGCGGGAAGGAGGCTGACGGCATCGTCGGCGATTTCATCCTGCGCAACGATCTCGTCGAAGCCGTGATCTCGCAGAACGCCCCACACCGGAAGGCGAACATGGGAACCTTCTGGGGGGAGGGCGGGAACACGCCCGGTTGCCTCTATGACCTGAGTCTGCGCGGAGCCAACAACGATCAGATCACGATCTTCTCGCCACTCGGACAGCGCGGCGATGTCTCCTACGTCCGTATCGCGGAGGACTGCGAAGATGGCGAGGCCGCGATCGAGACAGTCACCACCGCGACCAAGGGTAATGGGCTCGCACGCCACCACCGCTACTCGATCCGCGACGGCATGCCAGGGGTTCTCATCACCAGTACGCTGAAGAACGAGACCCAGGTCGCCATCACATTCAAAGGCAAAGATACCTGGACGAATTTCGCCAGCAAAGGCAACGTCGGCCGCGTCAGCTGGGCGGACGCGATCGATCCCGCCGATCGCACCGGCTACGCCTTCGCCCCCGAGCCTGGCCAGGGTGATGAGCTCGAGTCTGGGGCGTTGATCGAACCCGGTGCCACCCTCAGCTACTCCCGCTTCCTCGCCATCGGCTCCTCACCCGCACAGGCGATCGGCCATATCGCTGAACGTCATGGCGAGACCGGCACGATCAGCGGGCGATTGACCGGCCCGGACGGCGGTGCGGTCACGAGCGCAACGATCTACCTGCAGTCGGGCAAGGATCCGAGCCTCAAGCTCTACACGGACGGGGCTGGGAACTTCACCACCTCTGCGAAGCCCGGGACCTACTCGCTTCGCATCGTGGACATGGGGCGCGAGACGATCACCCGCGAGATCGATCTCGCGGCCGGCGCGGAGAGTAAGATCGAGCCACAGCTAGCCGCAGCTAGCAAGATCCGCTTCGACGTCAAACTCTATGACGGCCGGGACACGCCCTGCAAAGTCCAGTTTGTCATCAACGATGAGAATCCCGATATCCCGAGGCTCGACCTCGGGCCAGAGAACCGCGCCCATGGCTGCGCCAACCAGTACCACTCCGAGACCGGCCAGTTCGAGGTAGCTGTCCCGCCAGGCAAATACATGATCATCATCACCCGCGGCATCGAGTTCGGCGCCTTCAGCAGGGCAATCGAGATTGCCCCTGGCGAGACCAAAGCCCTCCCCGCCACGCTGATCCGGCAGGTGCAGACCCCCGGCTGGGTCAGCACCGACTTCCACAACCACTCGACTCCTAGCGGCGACAATACATGCGGGACGGACGATCGCCTGATCAACCTCGCCGCCGAACACATCGAGTTTGCCCCGACCACCGAACACAACCGCCTCTTCGACTGGTCCCCCCACCTCGAGCGCCTCGGACTCGACGACGAGATCGCCACCGTCCCAGGCCTTGAACTCACCGGCTCCGGTGCCCACATCAACGCCTTCCCGTTCACACCGGATCCCACCAAACAGGACAGCGGGGCCCCGCTCTGGAGCAAAGACCCCCGCCTCACTGCCCTGACCCTGCGCAACCACCAGGGCGCCGAACCCGATCGCTGGATCCACCTCAACCACCCCGATCTGGCAGAGAACTTCGCCGACGCCGATGGAGACGGCCGGGTCGACGGCGGCTACGTGAACCTCGGGAAGATGATCGACGCGATGGAGACACAGAACGGGAACTATCAGAACATCCTCCATAATAGTCCATACATCGTCAGCAAGAATATCGGCCCGAAGGGTCGCGTCACTCACGCGCGGGAGTTCATCTGGCTGCAACTCCTCAATCAGGGTCACCGCATCTGGGCAATCGCTGTCGCCGATGCGCACAAGGTCTTCGACAACGGTGTCGGCGGCTGGCGCACCTATGTGCGGAGTTCGACCGATGACCCGGCCGAGATTGACTGGCGGGAGATGAGCCGCAACGCGAAAGCTGGCCAGATGATCATCAGCAACGGCCCATACCTCGAGGTCATCGCCGGCAGCAACACGCTCGCAGGCGGCGCGCTCCGCTCCACCGGCAAGCTCAAGTTGAAGGTCAAAGTCCAGTGCGCAGATTGGCTCAATATCGACCGCGTGCAGATCCTCGTGAACGGCCACCAGCGCAAGGATCTCAACTTCACCCGCGAGTCCCACCCGCAGTGGTTCGGGATTGGGACCGTCAAATTCGACCGCGTCCTCGACATCCCGCTCAGCCAGGACAGCCACATCATCGCCGTCGCCTACGGCCACGATTCGAACCTGCTCATCGGCTACGGCAACAGCCCGCAGTCGAACATGCACCCCTGTGCCTACAACAACCCGATCTTCGTCGATGTCGACGGTGGCGGATTCAGCCCGAGCCGCGACACCCTCGGCTACGCCCTCCCGGTCAAAGGCCAGACCGTCGACCAGATCCGCGAACTCCTCAAGGACTAGTCGCAGGCGGATCGCTGCTGCGCTTGCCACCGATCCGCCGACTTACTTAGAGCTTGTTCGGAAATGGGTTGGTCGGTAGCTGGGCAGCCACCTGCAATGCCGGTCGCCCAGAAACCCCCTTCCCAGATCCAAAAACAATTGCACCTGCAAGCAATCCGGCCTAACCCAACCCAATGAGCATCTCCCGAGACTGGTCAACCTTCCAACAGCAATTCCTGCGCTACACGGAACCCTCCATCTCCCTCGACTACAGCTGCATGGGAGCCAGCGAGGAGTTCCTCAGCGAGCAGGCGCCGCTCATCGAGCGCGCCATCGCAGACATGCAGGCGCTCGAGGCCGGCGGCATCGCCAATCCTGACGAGGGGCGCATGGTCGGCCATTACTGGTTGCGCAAAGCAGAGCTCGCACCAGCAGAGCTCCAGGAGGTCATCCGTAAGGATCTCGCCGACCTACAGGTATTCGCCAGTGAGGTTCACGCAGAGAACAAATTCGAGCATCTGCTCGTCATCGGGATTGGGGGTAGCGCCCTTGGCCCACAACTCGTCGCCGAAGGCATCGGTGGCGACGCGAAGATGTCGATCAGCTTTTTCGACAACACCGACCCGACCGGCATCGACGCGACTCTCGCATCGATCGAGGATCTGGCTACCACTCTGGTGATCGTCATCTCCAAATCCGGCGGCACCCCCGAGACACGCAATGGCATGCTCGAGGCAGAGGCTGCGTTCACCGAGCACGGCCTCGACTTCGCCAAGCAGGCGGTCGCGGTCACCGGGGTCGACAGCAAGCTAGACAAATACGCCCGGGAGAAGGGCTGGCTGCGTCGCTTCCGCATGCACGATTGGATCGGCGGGCGCACCTCGGTCATGAGTACCGTCGGGCTGCTACCCGCAGCCCTGCAGGGCGTCGATATCCGCGAGTTCCTCGCTGGCGCCGCTGCCACAGACGAACACACCCGCAACCCGGATGCCCCCCAGAACGCCTCCATGCTGCTCGCCCTCATGTGGTATTATGCCGGGAATGGCAAGGGTGAGAAGGACATGGTCGTGCTGCCCTATAAGGACAGCCTCGTGCTCTTCAGCAAGTACCTCCAGCAGCTCGTGATGGAATCCCTCGGCAAGGAGCACGATCTCGACGGAAAGACCGTGCACCAGGGCATCGCTGTCTACGGCAACAAGGGATCGACAGACCAACATGCCTACGTCCAACAGCTGCGCGATGGTGTCCACAACTTCTTTGCCACGTTCATCGAGGTCCGAGAATCGCGCCACGGCACATCCATCGAGGTCGAGGACGGTGCGAACAGTGGCGACTTCCTGCAGGGGTTCCTGCGCGGAACGCGGGCCGCACTGGCCGACCAGGGGCGCGGCTCGATCACTATCAGCATCCCTCGTGTCGATGCCTACTACCTTGGCACCCTGATCGCCCTGTTCGAGCGCGCCGTCTCGTTCTACGCCTCTTTCGTCAACATCAACGCCTACCACCAACCCGGCGTCGAAGCGGGGAAGAAGGCCGCTGGAGCATTCCTAGAGACACTCAAGAAAGTCCGCACCCACCTCGTCGCCAAGGCTGGCACACCACTCAGCGCCAGCGACGTCGCCGAGGCCACCGGTGCCGATACCGAAGTGAGCTTCCACATCCTCACCCACCTCGCGGCCAACTCCAGCGATATCACCTCGGTCCCCGGCGGCTCCCCTGCCGATGACCAATTTACCCACTCCTAGACGAGACCGACTCAGAACCGAGCACAACAATGTCTTCCAAGCTGCCAGATCGAGCGCTCCGGAAGCAGGATACCCACGCCAGGTCAAGGCTTTCGAAGTCCGCCCGGCAGCCCCTCTCCCCCTCCGAGCGCCAGCAGCTCTACAAGCGATTCCTGCGCACCGAGCAGGCACGCATCCACATGCTCCACCGTGCCGGCGAGAGCGGGCTGCGCGTCGCGCGCAAACTCTCTGACCTCGCAGACCTGATCGTCCGCTGCGTCTACGATGATGCCCTCGAGGCGGCCAAGAAGGAATTTGGCGACAAGGTGATCGAGGAATTCCCCCTCACCGTCGTCGCCACCGGGGGTTACGGCAGGCGTCGGCTCAACCCCGCCTCCGACCTCGACCTCAACTTCGTCCACCGCCGCCCCACCCCATCCATCCACCCGTGGGCGAAAAAGATGATCACCGACATCCCGCGTGACCTTGCGGACCTCGGATACAAACTCCTCCCTTCTACCCGCAACATCCGCGAGACGATCCGGCAGGCGAACCAGGATGACATCACGCGCACCTCCTATATCGAAGCGCGCCTGCTACACGGCGAACAGAGCCTGTTCGACGAGCTGATGACGAAGTTCGAGAAGCAGTGCATCCAAGGCAAGGAGGAAGACTTCCTCGAGTGGCGGCTCAACGACCAGCGCCGGCGCCACGCCAAATACGACTTCACCGCCTACCTCCAGGAGCCACAGGTCAAGGAGGGCTGTGGGGGGCTGCGTGACTACCAGAACCTGATCTGGCTCACCTTCGCCAAATTCCGCACCACGAAGCTGCGCGACCTGGTCGACCGCGGGCTGATCACTCTCTCCGGCTACCGCCAGCTGCGCCAGGGATACTCCTTCCTCATGCGCGTGCGCAACGAGCTCCACTATGAGCAGGGGCGTGCCACCGACATCCTGACACTGCGCCTACAGGGGATCGTCGCCACCAATTTCAACTACCCGCAGCGTGGCATCCTCCGCAAGACCGAGGCGTTCATGAAGGACTACTACATGCACACGCAGAACGTCCTGAGCCGCTACAGCGAGCTCATGGACTACTTCTACATCGAGGACAAGGAGGCCAAGGTCGGGGCGGGGATCAAAAACTTCCTCGCCCGCCGCAAACCGAAGAAGGAATCGTTCGGCAGCTTCTACAGCCAGACCCGCCGCCTCTATGCGAAGGACTCGAAGGTATTCAAGAACGACCCGCACGCGATGATGCTGATGTTCCAGCACGCCCAGCAGCGCCACCTGCGGCTCAGCCCGGAGCTCTACCGCCTCGTCCAGGCAAACTTTGGTCTGATCAATCGGCAGTTCTGCTACAGCAAGGCCAACCGCGAGACCTTCGAAGCCATCCTGTGCCGCGTCGGCAATGTCGCCACATCGCTCCGCCAGATGCACCGCGTCGGCTTCCTCGGCCGCTACATCTCGGAGTTTGGCGCGCTCACCAACCTCGTTCAACACGAGTTCTACCACCGCTACCCTGCAGATGAACACACGCTGCGGACGATCGATTGGCTCGACAAGCTCGCGACCTCCGAGGACCCTAGCCACCAGCTCTACAAAAACCTGCTCCTGAAACTGGAAGACCCCTTCCTCCTCTACCTGTCGCTGATCCTCCACGATACCGGCCGCGCCGCGAACACGAGCCACCACGACGAGGCCAGCACAGTGCTCGCGATGAAGGTTTGCAACCGGCTAGTGATTAAAGGCAAGCGCCGCCAGCTCATCCTCTTCCTTGTCGACAACCATCTGCAGCTCTATCGCACCGCCACTAGCCGCAATATCGAGGACCCGCAGACGATCGAGGAGTTTGCCAGAATCGTCCGCAACCAGGAGGAGCTCGACTACCTGATGGTAATGAGCTTCGCCGACTCGAACGGCACCAGCCCCGAGTCGTGGACAGGCTGGAAAGAATCGCTGATCCGCCAGCTCTACACCTCGGCCAGCGAATACTACAAAGATTCCGCCGGATTCGAAAAGAACCTCCGCCCAGACTTTGCCGGACTCGCGATCGAAGTCGCCACCATCCTAGGCGAAGATCTCATCAAGCCGATCGTCGACCACCTCGATAGCCTCCCGGCACGCTACTTCGCGTTCCGCAGCAAGCACGCGATCGCCGCAGACATCGAACAGATCCAGCGCTTCAAGACCGCCGCTGCCGAGCTCGATGACGACCAGTTGCCGGCCCCAGCGGTCCGCTGGAAAGCCAAGCCAGACCAGGGTTGCAGCAAATTCACCGTCGTCTGCGACGACCGGCCTGGTCTGCTGGCGAAGATCGCCGGCTGCCTCGCGGCCAACAAGATCAACATCCTCGCTGCCGACATCTTCGCCCGCCTCGGCGACAACATCATCATCGACACCTTCCGCGTCTGCACGACCAACTTCGAACCGGTGGAATCGAAGCGGACCATGGACTCGATCGAAAAACTCCTCACCGATGCTCTCGGCGGGAAGGACGTTGACTTCGACCAGCTGATCAACCATGCCCCGCGCAGCATCCTCGACGACCCGCAGGAGGAGGAACACCTCCACCACGTCCCACAGCGCGTCTACCTCAACAACGAGGCCAGCCCAGGGCACACGATCGCCGAGGTCCAGGCCGCCGACCGCCTCGGCCTTCTCTACGACATCTTCTCCAACATTGCCGACCTCGGCCTCCAGATCACCAACTCACGGATCAACACCACTCTTGGCGCAGCGATCGACAGCCTCTACATCGTCGACGCCGACTACAAGCAGATCAGGGACAAGGAGACCCTCTCGAAGCTCTACAAGGCGATCGAACAGGCGATGGGCATCGAGCAGGTCAAGTCGGGCTAATCCGGGAATCGCTGCAGCTACTTCGCCCAGCTCGGCTCGGTCACCTTCCCCATCCCCCTCACGACCGTGCGCTTCTCACCGGTATCGACATTGAGGACGACCAGCGACTTGCCTGTAGAGTAGACGACATGCTGCGAGTCCGGCGCCCAGCAAGGATCCTCGCCGCCCTCCAAGACGCGTGTCTTCCCGGTCGAGAAATCGTACACCGCCACGCTCTCGCCACGCCCGCGACGGACATTGAACACGATCCGCTTTCCATCCGGCGACCAGTCAGGTTCGGTGCAGTGCCCGAATCCAGTCTGGATCAAGCGCGGTGCGCCCCCGCCAGCTGATACCATGTAGAGCAGCGGGTTGCCCCCCTTGTCCGAACTGAAGGCCACGAATTTCCCGTCCGGCGCCCAGGTCGGCGATGTCTCCACACCAGCCGTGTTGGTTAGGCGTTTTGCCGCACCTCCGCCGACGCTCGAAACAAAGATCTCGGGATTGCCGACAAAGCTCATCGTCAGAGCGATCCGCTTCCCGTCGGGCGCGATCGTCGCCCCGCTGTTGGTGCCTGGCGATTTGATGATACGGCGCCGGCCGCCCGAATTCAGATCGAGGTAGTAGATATCCGCATACCCGCTCCGGTATCCGGTGTAGACAAGCGCGCTTCCATCCGGGCTCAGGTTTGGGGAAACGTTCAAGCTCTGATCCGAAGTGATGCGCTTCACTCCCGCCCCGTCCCAACGGCAGGTATAGAGTTCTTTGTGCCCAGATTTCGTCGAGACGAAAACCAGCTTCCCACCCAGCTGCGCCGTCCCAGAGCCGCGCTCGATCACCAGCTCTTTCAACCCCTGCCCGTGGGCGGACTGGAGGTGGAGGGCGACCGAGATCCAGACGATCACCGCAACGATGATCGAAACGAATGTGTCATGGAGGCGCGATTTAGCGTACATTTGGCAATGGTGTTAGTTTGAAGGTAAATAGGAATGAATAGTTCCCCTTCGCCAGCTCCCCTGGCAGGGGCTTGGGGATCCGCTTGGTCGCCTTGAGAGCATCGACGACCGAATCGTCCATGGCACGCACGTTCGACTGCTGGACGAAGCGCGCCTCGATCACTCGCCCGTCCGGGGCAACGGTGATCTTGACCTTCGCAAAAAGGTTCTTCCCGGTCGTCAGCTGGGGCTCACGCCAGTTCCCCTCAAAAGTGTGCTTAATCAGCTGATCATACCAGCCGGTGTCCGCTCCGGGGTTCGATGATGCGGATCCCCCACCGACTCGCTGCGCCCGGGGAGCGGCCGCAGCAGGGCCGCCGAGCGGCGCCCCGACCGGCACTGCAACTCGGGGAGCGGTCACGGGCGTCACCTTCTTCGCCACCGACACGGGTTCGGCCTTGCGCGGAGCAGGAGCAGGAGCAGGAGCGGGCACCGGTGCCGGTGCCGGCTTCACAATCACTTTCGGAACCACAGGCGACGCGGGCCTCGGAGACGCTTTCACAAGCGGCTTCTTCTCTTTCACCGGTTCTGGCGCAGGAGCAGGTTTTGGTGGCGTCTTTTTCACCGGCGGCTTGGGCTCCACCTTCTTCACTTGTGGCTTGGGCACCTCCTGCTTCACCGGAGCTGGCTTCTTGATCGACCTCTGAACCACCAGCTTCGGCTTCGGCTCGGGCTTCGGCTCGGGCTTCGGCTCGGGATTCGGCTCGGGCTTCGGCTCGGGCTTCGGCTCGGGCTTCGGCTCGGGCTTCGGCTCGGGTTTCGGCTCGGGTTTCGGCTCGGGTTTCGGCTCGGGTTTCGGCTCGGGTTTCGGCTCGGGCTTCGGCTCGGGCTTCGGCTCGGGCTTCGGCTCGGGTTTCGGCTCGGGTTTCGGCTCGAGTGCCTCGACGGGATCCGGTGGTGGCAGGGGCAAGGCGATCCTCGATTCCGGATCCTCCATTGGCCGGGCAGAATCAAGCGTCGGCAGCTCTCGGCGCACTGGGGAGTCGAGCATCGATTCCACATCCTCGGGCAGCTCCTGAACCGAGTGCGGCAAGAAGTCGGTAGTATCTTGCCAATCGATCGACTCGGCAGGCGCAGCCGGCGCCATCACCAGAGGATGCTCGTCATCCCGCTTCAAGAAGATTAGATAGATGATTAGACCGATGACCACCGCATGCACCACGAACGAATAGGCGACGGAGAAGCCAAAATCCTGTTCATTTCTCATCCTTCGATCCCCACCTCAATCAATCCGACACCCCGGGCTTGGTCACCACACTCACCGCAGAGACGCGCGCATTGCGCAGGGAATCCATCACACCTACAAGATCCTGCACCGTCAGCTCATGATGGGCTCGGATGATCACCCCCATCTCAGGATTCTTCTGCCTCAGCTGCCTCACACCTGCCTCGAGCTCCGAATAGCCGAGCTCGACACCGTTGAGATCCATCTTGCGGTTGCGGTCGATCGAGATTGTGAAGATCTTCTCCGGATCGACCTGGTCGTTTGAGCCCCGGCTGCTCGGGATCACCAGTTCGGAGCTCTCCGCCAGGAATGGGGCAGTGATCATGAAGATGATCAGCAGCACGAAGGCCAGGTCCAACAGGGGCGTGACGTTCAGCTCCGCCAAGGTGCCGAGCTCCTGCGTGTGTCGGTGGGAATTCGATCGTCTCGGCATCACAGTCGGTCGCTAAGATTGGATTTCCGTCCCCCCACCCAGATCGAACTCACCATCCACGAGCACCGGCTCCTCGCGCTTGATGATGCGATGGTACGGGCGCGCATTCAACGGCGACTCGGGAGATTCGGGCACCTCGGGAGACTCGGACGCGGCTGTGGCAACCAGCTCCTGCACTTTCAAGCGCTCCTTCTTCTTCACAGGCATCGCTGCCTCAGCCACTAGCTCTGGATGCGCGGGTCGGACAATCCGCTTCTCGACCGCGTGATCCACATACCAGCGCTCAAAGTCGAGCCGCAGCTCAGCAGAAAAATTGTCCAAACCCATGATCATCGCCCGGATCCGATTCACCAGATAATTGTATCCGAACATCGCCGGGATCGCCACCAGGAGCGCCACCACCGTCGTCACCAACGCCGCCGACACACCGGGCGCCATCGTCTTCAAACTCGCGACGCCCTCCGACGAAGCGACGCCTGAGAAGGTGTCCATCACGCCCCACACCGTTCCTAACAAACCCAGAAATGGAGCCCCGCTAACGGCGGTCGCCAGGACGCTCATCTGGGATTCGAGCGCCCCCGCCGCCCCACTCACGGCGCGATCCGCCGCATTCGAAACCGCATCCAGCTGAGATGGCCGCAACGGCTCAGCATCCTCGATCCGTGCGCGGAAGTTCTCATCCGTCTCACTCGAGCCGACCAGATGGAATGCCAACTCACGCGCGCCGGCGTGATAGATCCCTGCCGCCGGCGAGCCCGAGACCAGTTCCCCTCTCTCATAGAGCGCCAGCGGATCACGCTCATCTCGGTAGCGGTTCAAAAACTGCCGATCCCGGCGGTAGGCGCGTGAAACCACCCGCAACTTGCTCACCATCACCGCCCACGAAAAACAGGACAACACTGCCAATACCACACAGACCACGATCCCAGGCCAAGATGATTCTTTGATCGCAAACCAAAATCCGTTCTCTGCAAAAAACGGCGCCGCTGAAGTCAGTGTGTCAAAATGCATGAGAATGGACATTCAATTCAGAATTACAAATAATTAGAAAACCTTAATTATTTAGCAGCATCATCTATAATTTCAAGATTTTCAACCGGAATTAGACCTCCCACGTCCATCACAGTTTGCCGATCACCGACTGGCACAGAATCCCCCATTTCGCCCTGCATCACCGAGAACCCCGTCTCGCTCGCCCCACCACCCCTAGGATTACCGAAAACCTCCCATGCGTGATCCCTACGATTCAGGGACGGCTGTATCTGAATCGCATGCAATTAGGAGGCCTAGTGCTTGCCTCATGATCGCTTGGTGCTGGGGTGGCGCGGAGCTTGGGCGAGTTTAACGCCGGCGCCAGAGACTGCCCTGGGCGACGCTCCATTGGAACTTCCGGGCGTGTTCGCGGATCAGGAATGGTAGATCCTGAGTTCTCTGGAGTTCGAATGCTCCTGCGAGTTCATCTTCGAGCCAGTCGATGGTTCTGCCGGTGGGCCAATTCTCCGGTGGCGTGAATTCTCCCAACCAGGTACAGGGTGTCGTCAGCACCAGCTCTCCCCCATGTTCTACCAGATCGGGAAGTCGGTCCAGCAGCTGTCTCGGCTCGCGGAGCCGACAGATCAGGTTCGCCGCGTGAACCAGATCAAATTTTCCCAGATCCTGCCTGAGCGCCATGGCATCACCGGCTTCGAATGAGATCCGGTCTGGATTCGCCCCTGTCGGGCCCTGCGCGTGCAGAGAGGTGGTCACGCCGCCCTCCTCGAGGCGACGGTAATCGAGCGATTCTCCGATTCGCAAGCGCTCGGCGGCTTCGATGAACGCCTTCGAATAATCGACCCCAAGCACGCTGGTTGAAAATTTTGAGAGTTCGAATGACGATCGTCCGACTGAGCAGCCGAGATCGAGCACCCGTGCGCGGGTTCTGCTGACGTCCACCATCTCTGTCACCGAGCGCTGCGCGAAGCCTAATGCAGCGACCGGACCATCTGGATAGGGCAAGATCTCAGCGGGTTCCCCGTAGTGGAAAAGCAGGTATTCGTCGACCAGCTTTGGGGTCTCGTAGGGGTTCATCCTAGCGTAGCGCCGAGAGGAGGTATTCCGAGGGTCGGAAGTCCTCGATCAGCACCTCGTGCTGGTCCCCGCGCCTCATCCGCACCTGGCTGATGTTGAAATTCGGGGTCTTGTGCGGGGCGAAAAGGATGTCGTCGTGCGTCGAATTTTCGTGCTTCTTGAACATGCTCGGGACGATGTCCCCGCCGAGGTGGTCGTCGCGGCCGGTCGCGAGGTGGCAGGTGCCAAGCACTTTTTCATCCTGGATATCAGCGCCCGACACCGGGAGCACTTGGGTGCCGAACCCCAGTTCGCCCAGCGTCCCCGTCATCGGGTCGTCGGCTAGGCGCGCGTTGTGGGCGTCGATCGTCGCCTGGTTGCCCT
>Ga0316197_10000640_pt1 | contig 24508 bp, 28 predicted proteins | sample OudBiesiAoxic_MG_FD_204939 | JGI IMG/M metagenome (GOLD analysis project Ga0316197, IMG submission 204939) | Coastal sediment microbial communities from Oude Bieten Haven, Netherlands - site A oxic | ecosystem: Environmental > Aquatic > Marine > Coastal > Sediment | place: Netherlands... | reverse complement strand
TACTGAACCTCCTCCGCCAGCTATCAGCCTGAGTGCCAATGGCTACAAGGTCAAAGGCCGGCAGCATGTAGGCCTCAGCTGGACAGGATCCAACAGTGTTGAGATCTACCGTAACAATTCGCTTCTTACCACTGTCAGCGGTAGCAGCTACGACGATAATATTAACGTTAAAGGTGGCGGTAGTTACACTCACAAAGTGTGTGACACCGTCAGCGGCGCGTGTTCCAACATTACGACAACTGTCTTCTGATTGCAGTCTTGCAATCTTTTCAGGCCACCTTCGGGTGGCCTTTTTTATGTTCAGGACGAACGGTATGCCGCGGGCGCAGGGATGCGCAGGAGCGGCGTGTGTCAAATTTGCAGGGTGTTAAGGAGGATGAATGGTTTATCGCAATAGAACACATGGACAAGGTGAGACCAGTACATGGTCTCACCTTGTCCTGAACATAAGTTAGGGGCGATAAGCCTTTTCTCTAATCATCATGACCGGCCATAGCGCGTGTGCCAGGGCTTGCTGTTCCAGCGTATGGTTGGGTGTCGGGCTCGGTTTGAGAGTGCCGCCTGGTTCATACAGATAGGTTTTCATTGGTAACTTGGGCTGAAAAATGACCACATTGCCATCCACCAGCCAACCCTGTATGTCATGGAACTGCATCTGTGCCCGACCGCCACCCTGGTAATACTCCGGAAGGGTAAGATCACGCCCAATGGCAGGGTGGCGGCTATCAACACCCATCAGTGAGAGCAGAGTGGGCAGCAGGTCGATCTGACTGGTTATACCTGGCACGCGCCTCGGTTCGATGCTGTCACCAAGAATGACGCCGGGTACATGAAAGCGATCAACCGGAATCAGGTTGGCACCTTTAACCCTTGAGTTGTGATCAGAAACCACCAGGAATACCGTGTTTTCCCAATAGCTTGATGTCCGCGCCATTTCCAGAAACTTGCCCAACGCATAATCGGCATAAGCCACTGCCGTATGACGCGGACCATCCGGGCCGGTGCGTGTTTCTACTTTGCCGGCCGGAATCTCAAATGGTTTATGATTGCTGGACGAAAATATCAGGCTGAAAAAAGGCTCATCTCCTTTACTGCTAAGATATTCATGAGCTTTCAAGAACAGATCTTCATCTGAAACACCCCAGGTGGCTGTGAACTGGGGGTTTTCATAATCTTTCTGATCGATAACTGTCTGAAAGCCATTGTTCAAAAAGAATCGCCGCATATTGTCAAAATGTGCTGACCCGCCATAGATAAAACTGGTCTGGTAGTCTTGATCCTCCAGAACATTGGCAATGGTAAAAAAGTCTTTCTGCGTGTCGGTCAGCTTGACAACACTTCGTTTTGATGTGGGTGGAAAGCCAGAAATAATCGCTTCAATACCGCGTACCGAGCGGGTGCCGGTGGCATAGAGTTGTTCGAACCAGATACCTTTATCGGCGAGACCATCCAGGTTTGGAGTCAGGTCTTCACCACCCAGGCTACCGACAAATTCAGCGCCGAGACTCTCTTCCAGTACAATCACGAGATTCAATGGTCGATCAAAACGCCGTGTTGCCGTCTGATCATGCATCGTAGGTGTTTCACTTTGCAGATCGACTTTACCCGCAAGGCCGGCAGTTTCAACCACGATGCGAAGGGCCTCCTTCTCATCCATTCTGCCATAAATTGCAGTACCACCCCTGGAGTCACGATTTTGCTCATAGATGGCATATATGAGTGTGTAAGGTGAATTCAGCGGTAACTGGTTGACCATTGAGTCGGTGGTATATGCCACCGTGCTGGGATTAACCGGGTGATGGTCCGTTGTCGAACGAATCATGGCGAATACCAGAACTGCAATCACCGGCGTCAATAACAGGGCGCCCGGAATACGTCCACGGAATGAAGCCTGAGTGGCACTCCCGGTCAGTCGCCAAGCCAGGTAAGCAGATGCCGCTGTTAGCAAAGCCACACCCGCCATTAGCCAGCCATATGCTGTAAACAACATGGACAATATCTCGCGGGGGTACCTCAGGTATTCAACATAGATGTAGTTCGGCCGCGCATCGTACTGATCTATGTAGGGAATAGTGCCCAACTCAACCCACATCACAAAAAAGGTCACAGCGACCAGGTAATACCGAAGCAAGGTACCCCCGAATTTTCGTCCTGACCACCATGGCGCCGTCAGTAGTGCCGGACCCACCAGCATACCCATTAGCACAATATCGAACCTTATACCCTGTAGAAAGATAAACCAGGTACCGCCCATGGGCGATACACGATCCCAATACCAGGCCACCAGGACCAAACGCGACAAACTCAGCAACAAGAGCAAAAGACCAAGCACACGCAGCGGGGCCGCAAGTGTTCGCACAGAATTCGTTATCCCCCTAAGCATGACTCAGCCAGCCTCTGCCGTGAATCGAAAGCGAAAATATGCAAATTTCTGCTGATTACCGGTCGGAGTATGATGAATATCATGACCGGTCTCGACCAGGCTAAAACCCTCACCCAACTCTGCGGTCATTTTATCTGCATCGTATTGAACAATATCAAGGCCACTGCATTTACGTGGCCCATCAACAGCGAATGTCATGATAATAACTTGTCCGCACGGTTCAAGTGCCTCCTTAAGGACATTAACATAGCGCTCCCTGTCCAGCTTATTGGTTAAAAAATGAAACACGGCCCTGTCATGCCAAATCGCATACCGGTGCGGAGGCTTGAAACAGGTGACATCGGCTTCATACCAATGCAGCTCGTCTGCCTTATTCCCCAGCCTGGTTTTGGCATGGGCAAGAGCACTACCCGAAATATCCAGCACGCTGATATCGGTATAAGCTTCATCATACAAATTACCCACCAGGATAGACGAACCTCCGCCGACATCAATAATCGGTGCATCCCGGGGAGTCCTAGCACGGGCGATAAGCGACAGGGACAGGGCCGGTTTCTGCTGATACCAGCTCACCTTGTCAGGTGATTTATTCCGGTAAACATTCTCCCAGTGTTTCTTTGTTTCAGACATACGCTACCCGTATAAAGCCAGACTACATATTGTACCAAGCTGTGGGTTATTCAATCACATTAAGGGACCCGTGAGACCACAGAAAGTACGCGGCGAACCGATCCCCTTTTGCGGGGTCAATACGCTATAGTTTTAGTGTGTAAAAAAAGTCTTTCTGGAATAGCCATTTATATCCAATTCAGGGCGGGTATTTAAAGGAGTTAATCGAAATGAGTGCAATCCGGGTATCTCTCACCATTCTTATACTGATTTTCAGTTTCACCACAATGTCGCCGGCTTGGGCAAAAAAAGACCTTCCAGCCTTCAATGATGAAGGCATGGAACTCGTTAAAAACTCCGACCTGGCCACCGTTTATGCCGATCCGGGTGCGGATTTGAGTATTTACAATCGCGTCATGCTCCTCGACGCCACCGTCGCTTTCAAGAAAAACTGGAAGCGCAACCAGAATCGTAGCAACTCGTTGAAAGTCAGAGATAGTGACATGGTGAAGATCCAGGAGGAGGTCGCGGAGGTATTCCGCGAAGTTTTCACAAAAGAGTTGGTAGACGGTGGCTATGAGATAGCTGATGAAGAGGGTGAAGGTGTGCTTTTGGTTAAACCGGCAATCGTCGATCTGGATGTAGCTGCTCCGGACATTCCACATGCAACCCGTTCCATGAGTTTTGCTGAATCAGCCGGTGAAATGACACTCAACCTCGAGCTTTATGACTCCTTGACCAATGATAAAATAGCCAAGGCAACAGACAGGAAGCGCGACAGACTGGATGGCCGGATGGAATGGCGCACCAGCGTCAGTAACCGTGCAGATGCCAAGCGTATGATGAGAGGTTGGGCAAAAGCCCTGAGGTCCGCTCTCGACGAAGCCCGTGCATCAACTGTTCCGGCAACTGACTAGGTAGTTAGCATCCACAATCGGCGGAAAGCAGTTTCTGAGGCTTGACTCTCCTGCAGGGTGGACACAAAGTTAGACCGTTGCAGGACAGATCCGTGCTTTTGCCGGTTCTGATGTCCAAAATCAGATAAACTGTTGAGCAATAAAGTGTGAACCAGATAATTGGCGCATGCTCATATCTGAACGCTACTCTTGCCCATCCGGACACCGCACATGAATACCGAGACAATAAGTTCGTTTAACCAGCTAGGACTGCAAGAATCGCTATTGAAGGTTCTTGACGAGGTGGGTTACGAAACCCCGTCAGCCATCCAGGCACAGACCATCCCGCTGTTGCTGGAAGGCAGAGATGTCGTTGGCCAGGCACAAACCGGTACAGGTAAAACTGCGGCTTTTGCGCTGCCGGTATTATCCAGGCTCGATCTGAAGCAAAAAGATCCGCAGGTACTGGTACTTGCGCCGACCCGTGAATTGGCTATCCAGGTAGCTGAAGCCTTCCAGAAATATGCCCACCACATGAAGGGTTTCCATGTATTGCCCATTTATGGAGGCCAGGATTACAGCGTGCAAATTCGTGCCCTGCAGCGTGGTGTTCATGTAATAGTAGGTACACCCGGGCGTGTTATGGATCATATTCGACGCGGCACACTGGTGCTGGATAAGCTTTCAACACTGGTGCTGGATGAAGGTGATGAAATGCTGCGCATGGGTTTTATCGATGACGTGGAGTGGATTCTTGACCAAACGCCAGAGAACCGGCAGATCGCCCTGTTCTCGGCCACTATGCCACAACAGATTCGCCGCATCGCCACACGTTATTTGAACAACCCGGCCGAGGTGACCGTCAAGGTTAAAACCACCACGGCCGAAACCATCCGTCAGCGTTTCTGGCCGGTGCAGGGCTTTCATAAGCTGGATGCCTTAACCCGTATTCTGGAAGCCGAGCCCTTCGATGCCATGCTGATTTTTGTTCGTACCAAGCTCGCCACCGTTGACTTGTCCGAGAAACTTGAAGCCCGTGGTTATGCCTCGGCTCCGCTCAATGGCGATATTCAGCAGAAGCAGCGTGAACGCACGGTCGATCGCTTGAAAAATGGCAAACTGGATATCGTTGTCGCCACCGATGTGGCTGCTCGCGGTCTTGACGTAACCCGTATCAGTCATGTGGTGAATTACGATATTCCAGCAGATACTGAATCCTATGTGCATCGTATTGGCCGCACGGGTCGCGCAGGTCGTGAAGGGGATGCCATACTGTTTGTCACACCACGTGAAAAACGCATGTTGTACGCCATTGAGAATGCCACGCGAAAGAAGATAGAGATCATGGATCTTCCATCTACCGACCTCATCAACAACAAGCGAATCGAAAAGTTTACCCAACGTATTACCGAAACCATCGAAGGTGATGACCTGAGCCTGTTTACCACGATGATTGAACAATATCAGAAGGAGCACGACGCGCAGCCACTGCAGATCGCAGCTGCCCTGGCGCAGTTGCTGCAGGGCGATTCCCCTTTCCTGTTACAAAATAATCCACACAAGGTTGCAAAGAGCAGTTGGAACAAAGAGGACCGGGCGGCGCGTGACCATAAGGGTCGTGGCGACGGTTTTAAAAAGCAGGGAGCATATTCCGACCGTCGTCAACGTGATACACCATCCAGGCGAAGACCATCACAGGTCGACAGGAAAGATGAGCCGGTCTCCGAAGGTATGGAGCGTTTCCGTCTCGCCGTTGGTCACGACCATGGGGTCATGCCTGGCAACATTGTCGGTGCCATCGCCAATGAAGCGGACATTACCGGCAAAAGCATCGGCCGAATCAATATCTATGATGATTACTCCCTGATTGACCTGCCCGCCGGTATGCCAAATGAGACCCTCAATACCCTTAAAAAAATCTGGGTAGCAGGCCAGAAACTTGGGATCTCCCGCCTGGGAGCCAAAGATAAAGAACATGGAGAGAGGCATCATAAGTCTGCAAAACCGTCCTCGCCCAAAGGCAAGAAAAAACTCTCTTTGTCAAAAGGCAAAAGTAGCAAGAAAAGAACCGGGAAGCCAAAAAAGAAACCTCGGAACAGACGGCCATAGGCCATTCATCAGTTTTAGGGATTAATGCCCAGCAACATAAAAATACTTCCCGGCGGTCGCAGTTTCCCTTGCGAAGGCAACTCAACCCTCCTTGAAGCCGGTCTGAGCGCCGGCCTCGCCCTCGCTTATGGATGCAGCAACGGCAATTGCGGCGAATGCCTGGCAAAAATTGTCTCCGGTGAAGTCCGCAAGGTCCGGCACCACGACTATGCGATAAGCGAGGAAAAAAGAAACAGCGGCCATGTCCTGATGTGCTGTAGCACCACGGTCACCGATGTAGTTCTGGAGGCTCCGGAAGCCCAAAGCGGCTTTGAGATACCCCAACAACAGATCATCGCCAGGGTAAAAAGTATTGAACGGGTCAACGACGATGTTGCCCTCCTCCATGTGAAAACGCCCCGCACTCAACGCCTGAGGTTCCTCGCAGGTCAGCAGGTACGACTGGGTGGTGATGAGCTACCGATAGCGACTCATCCGATCAGCAGTTGCCCCTGTGATGATATGAACCTGCATTTTCAGTTACCCAGGCTTACAGATAATGAATTCTCAGATTATGTTTTCAATCACCTCAAAAAGGGTGATGCGATCGGGATCGAAGGCCCGGAGGGTGACTTTGTTCTGAATGAACGTTCGACACACTCACTGGTTTTCATTGCCTGGCACACGGGTTTTGCGCCTGTCAGAAGCCTGATCGAACACGCCATGGCTTTGGAAATAGCGGGTGGTATGAAGTTGGTCTGGATGACACACAGCAAAAAAGACCGTTACCAGGACAACCTGTGCAGGTCATGGCAAGACGCATTCGACAACTTTGACTACCTGCCCGTTGATACCAGCCTTGATGACGGAACGGTTGACACAACATCGACCCTTGAGCTTTTAGACATCAAGCCGGATGAACTGCAGAACTATGATTTCTATGTTTCAGGAAACGAAACACTGGTAGACACTTACGAAAAAAGACCCGGATGGACATTCATGACCACCCCGTCAGCGCATAATAATGGCGGGAAGTAACGCTTTGACTTACCCTAAAAAACAAGGGGTAAAAAAATAACGGGTGCCAGACTGACCGGCACCCGTTTCGACTAATCTGTATTCTACGATTAGAGAGCAACAACCTTCGTTGCACATGGGCCTTTCTGGCCTTGTCCTACTTCGTATTCTACTTGTTGGCCGTCGTTCAATGTCGCATAACCATCAGTTTGGATCTCTGAATGGTGAACAAACAAATCTTTACTGCCATCTTCTGGTGTGATGAAACCGTAGCCTTTGCCCGCATCAAACCACTTTACTGTACCTGTACTCATAACCTTGATTCCTTAATAAATTAAATAACTATTTTCTATCCTTACATCCTGCCTTCCGGCAGAAATCTTCAACAACAATTACGCGCTAAAAAAGCTCAAATTGCTATATTTTCTTCTTCACACAGCTTTTTTAAGCCCGTAAAAAGGGGGAGTGTAGCACGGTTGTTACAGATTAGATGTATTTGACATGCTAATTATCTTTTAAATCCGGTGTTTACTTCCCCGTCGTGGCCCTTTTCATGCAGTCAGGTCACTCTCCAATCGCCCTAACACAAGGCCGGTCCCACTCAATGGTGCTAACTGAAATGTGCTAACTTGCAGCACAATAAGTAAATCAAATTGACAGATGAGTTGATGAAATCTAATCCCATAAAACAAAGCGGCAGGACCAAAGGGTGTTTCATATTCGCGCTGACCGTAAGCTTTGTCATCGCCTCCGGGTTCTACTTCCTTTCAACCGGTGTTCGGGAAGCGAAGCACATCGAGCAATCCCTGATCGACCAATTTGGTTGGGCAGATGATTACGTACCGCCGCTCGACGGCTCAGTTGATCCACAACGCATTAAAGCTTTTATACGTGTACGCGAGGCTGTGCAGGCTAATTGTGCTGACTACCAGGCGGTCCTGAAAAGCATCAGAGGTCTCGATGAGCTTGAAACTGACCCGGAAACTTCTGCGTCTGAAGTCGCATCAACCGGTTTACAGGGCTTTAAAGGCGCATTCAGCGCCGGATCCAAAATATTGAAGTTCTCCAGGACCCGTAACCAGGCGCTTTTGGATGAGGGAATGGGAATTGGTGAGTATCTGTATATTTACCTGACCGCCTACGGTGAACAGCTTGCAGGAGAATCGACCTCAGACTTTTCCAACACAACGGAGGCGTACGTCAGTGAAAGGGCCCGCAAGGATTACACTCAAATATTGGCCAATCAACAGTTGGCCCTGCAAGACAGCGCATTGCTGACGGTCTATCCAAAACTGGAAACAGACCTGCTCGCCGAAATTGAAGCTTTGAATGATGGCTCACATACATCACCCTGGCCTGATGGCCCCGTGGGTGAATCACGGGAGTCACTAGCCCCCTACCAACAGCAGTTGGCTGACCTGTATTGCCCGGGTATCGTCAAAATTGAACTCCTGCAAAAGAACCGGGGGTTTGAGTTGGAGGGTTAAAGAATCAACGGGACGGGACGCCGGTTATCACCGGTGTGTCATGCGAGTACGTAAAAATATACCGAAATGAAATGGCAGATACTGCCGAGTAGCACAAATAAATGGAAAATGGCGTGATTGAACTTTATTTTCTTAATGCTGTAAATAACAGCACCGGTGGTATAGGAAACACCGCCGGCAACCAACCAGAATATCCCTTCGGGTGACAAGCTGTTAATCAATGGCTTGACTGCGAATATAATGATCCAGCCCATCAATACATACATCAGGGTGGATAGGGCGTTGTATTTGCCGGTAAAAAACAGCTTCAAAATCACCCCGGCCAGTGCCATACCCCACGAAACACCGAAAATCGTCCAACCCACCCAGCCATTGAGTGTGATGAGCGTAAACGGCGTGTAGGTGCCGGCGATAAGGATATAGATGGTGGCATGGTCGTTGATTCTTAGGCGGGCCCTTACTTTCGGGTCCTTCGCGCTGTGATAGAGAGTCGATGCCGCGTAAAGTGCAATTAAACTGACACCGAATATAGCGGCACTGACAATATACAGTATGTCACCGGACTCACTTGCACGAATGAGCATTAGCAGCAAGGCAACTATGCTTAGAACCAGGCCGATAGCATGAGAAATGATATTGGTCATTTCCTCAAGGGGCGTGTAGTGCTGCGTTCCGTCCATCTTATTTAGTCAATCACACGCTGAATGCCGGCTTCAAACTTTACGACCACGAACGTTACGCCCTTTGACTTTACCTTCAGCCAGAAAATTGAGTGCCTGGCGAAGCGCGGAACGCTCGATCGCGACATAGCTGCACATATCAAAAATATCGATCTTGCCTATCTGCGATCCGGCCAACCCGGCCTCTCCGGTTAGCGCGCCCAAAACATCACCGGGACGCATTTTATTTTTCCGGCCTGAATCCAGCTGGATAGTAACCATGGGAGATTGAATTGAATAACCCGGAACACGATCAAGTGATTCAAAGACATCACAGATACACGGCTTTTTAAGATACTGCTCAATTGATTTGACCCGAAACTGCTCAGATTCGGTGAAAATACTCAGTGCGATGCCTTTCTCACCTGCCCTTCCTGTGCGGCCAATGCGGTGCACATAGATCTCAGGGTCACGTGGTAACTCATAGTTAATCACTGCCGCCAGTGACTTGATATCCAGACCACGGGCAGCGACATCGGTTGCGACCAGCACAGAACAACTATTATTGGAAAATTGCACCAGTACCTGGTCGCGTTCGCGTTGCTCGAGGTCACCATGTATGGCGAGCGCCTCAATTTGGCGACCACGCAAGAAGCTGGCAACTTCATCACATTGCTTTTTGGTATGACAAAAGACCAAAGTGGTTTCGGGTTTGTAGTGTTCGAACAGAGCTAAAAGGGTGTTGTTTCTCTCGTGTTTTTTTATTTCGTAAAACATCTGCTCTATCACACCGGCCTTGTGTTCGGCCTCGACCGTTACCGTCACCGGGTCGCGCTGTATGGAACGGCACATTTTCTTAATCTGATTGGGATAGGTTGCTGAAAACATCAATGTTTGACGCTTTTTAGGTGTCTGCGCGATGATCTCGGTCATGGCATCAAAGAAGCCCATGTCCAACATCCTGTCCGCCTCATCCAAAACCAGGGTCTTCAAGCCATCCAGCTTCAGAGTCTCTCTACGCAAGTGGTCCTGAATACGTCCGGGTGTACCCACCGCAATATGTGCACCATGCTCCAATGAACCTTTTTGAGGGCCGAAGGGCTTGCCGCCACACAATAAAACCAGCTTGATATTAGGTGTGCTGCGCGCCAACCTACGGAGCTCCTTGCCAACCTGATCGGCCAGCTCACGGGTCGGGCACAAAACCAGTGCCTGTACACCAAAGAATCGCGGATTAATTTGCTCCAGAAGTCCAATACCAAAAGCCGCTGTTTTTCCACTACCTGTTTTGGCCTGTGCAATCAGGTCTTTGCCTTTCAGTACATGCGGAAGGCTTTGCTCTTGTATGGGGGTCATCTTGTGATAACCGAGCGTCTCCAGGTTTGCCAGTTGGGCACCGGATATCGGGAGAGAAGAAAAACTGTCACTGGCCATATTACTATTCCTTTCCGGCATGTTGAGCCAGTAATCTATCCAGGTGATCGGCAAAAGATTTGCGGTCACCCTGGTTTAGTGCCGGCGGACCACCTGTGTCTATCCCGCTTCCGCGCAAGGTATCCATAAAATCCCGGATATTTAGTCGGGCCTTAATATTGTCGGCAGTATACCTCTCCCCGCGGGGACTGAGAGCATGACCACCTTTCTCGATCACATCAGCGGCCAGCGGAATATCACCCGTGATGACCAGGTCTCCGGCCGCAAGTCTTTCTACAATCTCATTGTCTGCAACATCAAACCCGGAACCTACCTGGATCGAACTGATAAAGCGCGACGGGGGTACGCGAACCGGTTGATTCGCCACCAGGGTCAACTGGATACCGGTTCGCTCAGCCGCTTTGAACAGAATTTCCTTGATCACCACCGGACAGGCATCCGCATCCACCCAGATTTTCAAAGGGAATGACCGGTTTTAAAATTCATATTTATCAGTATCATATGGTGGAATCCGGTGCTGTTAGAATGTGTTTTCGCACTAACCTGAATATTTCACCAAGGATCCGGGCCAGACCCTTTGCTACCCACTTTCCAGCATTTCAATGAGCTTATTAACGGTGTTGAGATTTCTACTTGTTACCGATACGCCAAGGCATTTTTCTATATTTGCTGCCAATTTTGATCTACCAATACCATCCGGTGCATACAAATACAGAACTTTTCCATTAATCAAGTACTGCTCTGTCTCAGACTTTAACTCGTCGAGTTTTTCTACATTTGCGTTTGGGGTAGTTTTACAAAAACTGAAGTGTATATGTTTACCTATGGTTGAGCCATAGGGGTTACCACTTACCAGTTCGAAAAATTCCTTTTTTTCTATTAAGAGAATCTCAGGTTTAAAACCGTACTTCTCTTCAATGAGCAGGTTTATATTCTCTGGCGACTTTTCACTATCAAATACAACATTTCCACTCTGTATATAAGTTTTAGGGTTGAGGTAGGAGTTTTCTTCCAATATACATCTCAGCTCTTTCATTGGAAGAATGTTATTACCCCCGACATTGATACCTCTAAAAAGCGCTACGAACTTGTCCATTTGTTTCATTACCTTGCCTGACCCGAAAGACCATTACACCCAAACATCGTTTTGTGCAGTCAGGGCATTGCTGGATTCTCCCGTATTGACGGTGCCTTTGGGCTCGACCAACATGATCCGGCACTCATTTTCTGCCACAGGCTTGTGTTCAACGCCTTTTGGTACCACGAACATTTCACCCGCCTCAAGTCTGACCTTACCGTCACGAAACTCAATATCCAAACTGCCTTCAATAATGATGAATACCTCGTCAGTGTCAGGATGAGCATGCCAGGTGAACTCGCCCTGTACTTTTGCCAGTTTGAACTGGTAGTCATTCATTTCTGCAACCACCCTTGGAGACCAGTACCCGTCGAACTTACTAAACTTCTCTCTAAAATTGATCGCCGTATGACCCATCACTGACCTCCTGCCTTGTCTTGCATTCCGCTTAGGTAATAGTGCCATAACATCCTGGCCGCCGTTGCGCGATGTGGACGCCATGCCAGGGCCATGTCTCTCAACTCCGGTTGCGTTGGTCTATCCAACCTGCCTTTCAGGTTTTTGAAGGCTGTGGCAAGGGCCACATCCCCGACCGGCCATACGTCCGGCCGGCGGAGGGCCATCAGCAGGTATATTTTTGCGGTCCATTGACCGATGCCTTTTACAGATGTGAGTTTTTCAATCGCGAATTCGTCACTTAATTGCGTCAGGGCCTCAAGATCCAGGCCACCGTTTTGAATTGCCCGGGCCACATTTATAAAATACGCGGCTTTTTGCCGGGTAACTCCAAAAGAGCGTAAAAAGGGTTCGCCCGCTGCAATGATCGTCGCGGGTGTAAGTGGCTTGATGTTGTTATTCAGTCGCTGAAACATGGCATCAGCCGAGGCCAGGGAAACCTGTTGTTCAAGAATAATACGAACCAGGGTTACGAAACCGGGTGGTCTGTCCCACAGGGGTGGTGGACCAAGTATTGCCAGTGTTCGAGCGAAGTCCCTGTCCATCAGTGCGACTGCTTTTGCGGCGATGGCCAGGCTATTTTCGTTGAGCGGTTCTGGCGTACCTTTGTTATTCATTTCAGCCTATCCCGCATGGTGGGCAAGAGACCCATCTTAGGGACAGTTACAGACGTCATTTCCCTTGTCAAAAATAACGCGCCATTGGTTCGCTGCATCCAGTTGCCACACCGAGTTGAATGTGGCCACACGCTTGCCGTCAGCGTCGTACACCGGGCCCGAACTCCAGGCCAGAGTGCCAGAATCCAGCACCTCAACATGCTCCGGTTCCCAGGAGAACGGTGCAAGGGGATCCTTGAAATAACCTTCCCAGGCATCGGCTATTTGCTGTCTGCCACGTAAGGGTGTTGCACCAGAGAAAAACACCGCTTCTTCAGATATGAATGTTTTGAATTTCTCAAAGTCGCGCCGGGCCATGGTATCTGCAAAGGCCCTTTCCATATCCATAACCGTTGTTTGCGGTCCCTTCGTTATCGTTGCTTCTGCCAACACGGGACCGGTGACGAAAAGCAGTGAGCATATCGTCAGAGTCCTAACCGCTGTCAACATGGTAACTCTCCCTCATTCCTGATTAAGAACCCGCGCAAAAACATCCTGGTCGACATTGCCACCGGTTGCTATGACAGCGACTTTACGACCCTTGACCCGGGTCTTTTCCTGCATTGCAGCAGCCAGTGCCGCAGCACCCGCGCCTTCACAGACATTATGCGTACATTCAAACATCATACGCATCGCAGCTGATACCTCGTCATCCGTGACCTGCACAATACGATCAACACCCTGCAAAATCAGTTCAAGTGCTTCAGGTTCAGGTACACGGCAGGCCATACCATCTGACAATTGCGTGGTTACCGGTGATTCAACTGGTATTCCGGCACTGAACGACTTTGCATATGCGCGCGCGTGGGCTGATACAACACCCACCACCTCGGTCTTAAGACCCAGGGCATCGCGTGCTGCGAGCATTCCACATATACCGGAGCCAAGACCGATGGGAACATACACCACATCAATATCCCTGACCTGTTGCAATAATTCCAAACAGTAAGTCGCCACACCGGCGACCAGTAGCGGGTGAAACGAAGGCACCAGGTGCAAGGACTGCTCCCGTGCCAGAGTTTGGGCAAACTCGCGGGAGACCTGAAAATCATCTCCGTGCTCGATCAGTGTTATACCCAGCGCTCGCATGGCCGCATTTTTTTCAAGACTGTTACCAAGCGGCACCACGATGGTGGCTGGAATACCGTAGCGGCGCGCAGCATAACCCACCGATTGGCCATGGTTACCCCGCGTCGCACCAATCACACCCCCGGGGACCTGGCCGGACTGGTTAAGGTCAGCAAAATAGACCAGCCCCCCGCGTATCTTGAATGCCCCCACCGGACTGTGGTTTTCGTGCTTGACCCACAACTCTGTTCCCAGGCGTTCGCATAGCATTGGCCAGCGGTACTGTGGTGTCGGCTGCATTTCTGCATAAACGATTCGTGACGCAGCGGTGATGTCTTCAAGTGTGATTTGCATGAATACGCTCCGTGACCGCAGGGCTCAGGGATTAAATCAGCCTCTGTACTTAAGCTGGACACCCTTCAAAAAGTAGCGCAGAACCTGGTCTTTACATTTACGGTAGTGTTTATGGTCCGGTTTCCGGAAAAATGCGCTCAGCTCATGCTTACTCATACTGAAATCTGCCCGCTTGATCAGCATCAGGACCTCATCGGCTTGCAGGTTAAGTGCAATCTTCAATTTTCTGAAAATAATGTTATTGGTCAAACTTGTTTCCGGCTCTGGTTGTGGGCCATCTTTCTTGCCTCTTTTCTCAATAATCAGTCCATTCAGAAAACTCGCCAGGGTTACGTCATTACACGACTTATAATCAGGATCTTCCTCTTTTTTTAACCAGTCGCTGATCTCAGCGCGTGTTACTTCCATGCCAGCCAGTCCAAAAATCGCGATCATTTTCGTATCGTCAAAATTAAATGTGTAACGTATACGGCGCAAAATATCGTTGTTTGTCATTTTATAATTCCAGTTTTAAGCCTGTGTTTCGAGTTGTATGCAGATTTTATCCTGATCAAACTCAATGGTATCTCCTGCAACAATTTTATTTCGTTTGCGTGTTTCCACTTTACCATTGACCAGGACAAGACCTTCAGAAATCACCTGTTTGGCTTCACCACCCGTGGCAACCATACCTTCAAACTTCAGGATTTTATAGAGTTCGACGGGTTCACTTGATATCTCAACCACTCTCATCCAGCCACCCACGAACCCTCAACAACCAAATTTTCATTTTCGAATATTTTACCGGTAAACCGATCTCCCGCATGCACCGGTCCGACGCCTGCGGGTGTGCCGGTCATGATCACATCTCCGTCCTCTAAAGTAAGAAAACCTTTGACCTCCGCTATTATTTCAGCCGGTTTGTACATCATTAAATTGCTACCGCCGTGTTGTACCAGGCGCTCATTGATAAAAAGCTCAAGCCTTAAATCAGTGACCTGCCCGTTTAGAGTCACAAATTCGCTGAACACTGCAGCGCCATCGAAGGCTTTTGAACGCTCCCATGGCAGGCCCTTGGCTTTCAGGGCGGATTGAAGTTTTCTCTTTGTGAGATCCAATCCAAAGCCCACCGCAGCCGGTTCACCGGATTGGACAACTATAGATATCTCACCCTCGAAATGAATTTCGTCAGATTCTCCCGAACAAATATCAGGCGTGATGGCAGAGTTTGGTTTAATGAAGATAACCGGCTCTTTTGGAACCTCATTACCCAACTCTTTGATATGGTCGACATAGTTCCTGCCGATACATATGATTTTTGAAGGGAATATTGCTTTCCCGTCCACTCTAATAGACTTCATATATCAAAAGCTCCCTGCCGTGAGTCCAACTACTTCATTCCCAATTTCTGATTCTTTTCAAGCAACCGGATTGCTTCTTCCAGCCGGAACTTCCTGGTTTCTGCTTCTTTGGCGCTCTGCAGCCAGGCAACATACTGTTTGCGATGGCCCGCTGATATAGTGCATTGGTCACTCCCTACAGGCAGAATATCGCGCAATGGGAATGTTACTCTCCGGCCCTGGAAAGCAATCCAAAGCGTCCACTGAAGATGACTGCCGCCATTCCGGCAAAAAACCACCCCGCAGAAAGTGGCTTAACCCAGACAAATACCGCTGCGCACAGCAAACCGGTCAGGAAGATCTTTGCCACTTCGGCAATTGCGGCGGTACGTAAAAAAGTGGCACTGTCGGAACCAAATTTCGGTGCAACCAACAGGGCGAATAACAGGGAGGGAAGGTAAGCTGCCAGACTGCCGAACATGGATGAATAGGCCGCGACCTGTCCAACCAGTAATAAACCGCAGGACAGTAACAGGGCCACCAGGGATTGAATCCTCAAACTGCGGCTTACCAACTGACTATTTGCAGACGTCATGAACCCGTTCTCATTACCCGACCCAGGCAGTCTCCCGGGTCACACACATTCTTCACAGCCAGATTAACACATGCAGAATCGGCATCAGTCACCCGGCCTGAAAGCCTGGTGACATTAGGCAATAGTTCTAAACTACTGGCGTTCTGGTTTATTCGATAATTATTTCGGTTGTCAGAACGACTTCAGACTTCAGTGAAGCGGTGATCAGGCAAAGGTCCTCTGCTTTTTCCAACAGCCTTTCAGCCAACTCGACCTTGGTACCTGCTGGCGCATGTAACACCGCGTGAACGTTGAAGGTGGTGAAAAAAGTGGCTTTCTCCGGCCGCTCAAGTACACCCTCCGCGCTGCATTCAAGTGAGATCCATTCAAACTTGGAGGCACGCGCAATAGCGCGGAATGTTAATACAAAACAATCGGCCACCGCTGCTGAAAACAGTGTTTCCGGAGACCAGACACCCAGGGGGCCGTCAAACTGCGGCGGAGATGCCGTTTCCAGATCCGGCAGACCTTCGCCGCTGACTGTGACATTGCCTTCATTACCAGCGGATGCGCTGGCAACATAGAGATGAGGATAACCTTGCATGATGAGTACCTTCTGCTGAAATAATAGTGTGAATATTAGCGGTAGACGGCCCGTTTATCTTTGATCTTGATCAACAATAGTTCAGTCAGTATCCAGACCCAGATGTTCCAAAATCCCATCCAGTTCATCTGCCGAGTTATAGGCAATAACCAACTTCCCCTTACCCCTGGTGTTATGCGTCAACTTGACCCTTGCGCAGAGTTTTTCAGCCAGCCTGTCCTGCAGGTGTTGAATATCAGGGTCAAGCTCTTGTGTCCTGGCAACCGGTGGGTACTTCAGTCGTCGTACCAGTTGTTCTGTCTCGCGTACCGACAAGCCCTTATTGACAACTTCTTTCGCAGCCTGGGCCTGCATGGACTCATCGAGTGTTAACAGTGCGCGCGCATGACCCATTTCCAGGTGTCTTGCATCAACCAGCTCACGGACCTCCCCGGACAATTCCAGTAAACGCAGCAAATTAGATACGGCAGAACGCGAACGGCCAACTGCATCTCCGGCTTCCTGGTGGGTCATCTGGAACTCATCCACCAGCCGTCTTAAGGCTGTCGCCTCTTCAATCGGGTTCAGGTTTTCACGCTGAATATTTTCAACCAATGCCATCGCAATGGCGATTTCATCGGGAACCTCCCGGACAATCGCGGGTATTTTTTCAATGCCGGCCATCTGCGCCGCTCGCCAGCGCCGCTCGCCGGCAATTAATTCATATTGGTCTTTTCCGTGCACACGAACGACAACAGGCTGAATAACACCCTGGTGACGGATGGATTCAGCCAGTTCCTGCAAACGATCCATATCAAAAATTGAACGCGGCTGAAAAGGTCCGGGGCTGATAACGTCCAACGGTAAACTTACCAATGTGTCCTTACCGGCTAATTCGGACCCCACATTATCCACTGCATGCTGTAGAGCAGATTTGCTGAGCATCGAGCTCAAATTACGACCGAGTGGATTCTTTTTTGTTGTCATTAACTAATTTTCCGAAAACTGATAAATCATGTTATCAATTTAATCAAAGAAATGTGAACTAAACATACTGCGGTTCGGCGAGACCGGGAAGTAAATCCGCTCTAAGCCTGCTGCCTTTTACGATTCCTGCGCAACATTTCACCGGCAAGACCGAGATAGGCGAGCGCTCCGCGGGAGGACGGGTCATATCTTAATACCGGCAGACCGTGGCTGGGAGCTTCCGCGACACGCACATTACGCGGTATCAGTGTGCGATAGACCCGGTCACCAAAATGCTCGATCAATTGGTCCGACACTGCATTTGACAGGTTGTTGCGACCATCGAACATGGTACGTAACAAGCCTTCGATTTCCAAACCCGGATTGACACTACCGCGCACCTGTTCGATTGTTTCCAGCAATGAGGCAAGCCCCTCAAGTGCATAGTATTCACACTGCATTGGAATCAACACGCTATTGGCCGCTGACAGGGCATTCAAGGTCAGCATGTTCAGGGAAGGCGGACAATCGATAATGATCCAGGCGTATTGATGGGCAACCTGTTCAATTGCCTTTTTAAGGCGGTACTCACGCTCATCCACCTGCAACAGAGAAACCTCTGCCGCCGTCAGGTCGCTGTTGGATGGCAGCACGTCAAAACCCAGGTCCTCAAGCTGGACCGTGGCCGCAGGTATATCACACTCGGCCTGTAAAACCTCCAGAGCGGAAATCTCAAGCTCACGCGAATTAACCCCGCAACCAACCGACGCATTGCCTTGCGGATCGAGATCGACCAGCAATGTACGATACTTCATATCAGCCAGTGCGGAGGCCAGGTTTACGCAGGTTGTGGTTTTTCCGACGCCGCCTTTCTGGTTTGCGACTGCGATAATTCTTGCCATGTATTATTTATGACCTGGATGGGTTGGAGACCGACATCAAAACAAGATGCCGTTCGGCGTGCAAATAAGGCACGGTTAATGGTTCGACCGATTGTACATTGACCCAGTCGGGCAATTCTTCAAGTTCCTTTTGAGGATAAACACCTTTCATTGCCAGTAAGCGTGTGGATGGGCCCGCCAGGGACCTGACCGCCACGGCAAAGTCACTTAATGATGCAAAAGCCCTGGAGGTAATATTTGCATATGTCCCGGTTTTATCCATATCTTCAACCCGCAAGAGTTCAGGGTGAATATTTCCCAGGTTCAGCGTGCGGCCAACATGGCGGATAAAACGAATCTTTTTACCTGCGCTGTCGATCAGACTCACCTGCCTATCCGGGTTGATTATGGCCAAAGGTAACCCGGGTAAACCTGCACCGGTACCAACATCCAGTATCGAGCCATTCTGAAGCCAGGGTGCGATAGACAACGAATCCAGCAAATGGCGGGTCAGAAGGGAATCCCGCTCCCTTGGTGCAACAAGATTGTAGGTGCCCGACCATTCCTTCAACAATGCCATGTAGGCCAGCAGTTTCTCGACGGTCTCGGACGATGTGTCCAACCCAAGCCGGTCCATTCCAGACTCCAGTTTAATACGTTCAGACTGGTTATCTGTCATCTGAATCTCTTCCCAGGGACCATCGGGCCGGTTTTGTGCATTCCAACACAGAACCCTTCCTATAGTGTCCCCGTGGACCTCATTTTCGAAACGATTCTCTTGGCGACTGTCTTGGCAGTGTCGTTATACTCAAGGTTTTCGGAACGGGTGATCATGCTCCACTTGGCGCGATCTTCAACGATATCGAAATAGGAGGTCTCTACGTAGAGATAATTTTGCTGATCATAAAAACCGGCACCTTCTACGATCGTGTATACATTTGTATAGGTTGGCGCAAACCAGCCATAACCGCCGCCATAGAAGCCGGAGCCTACACTGACTGCATAATAATCGGCTCGTTCCAGTCGCTCACCCTTACCGCCACTGGTCATAAATAAAACCACAATCGCATCCACGCTGGCAGCCTTTAGGGCTGGCTCGGCGGTTTCTCTGGTCAGGCGACCGGACAACCCCGGAATATCACTGGAAACCAGTGCATTTCTGCCCGAAGCACGCATGACGTTTACAATTTCCTGCTCCACGGTCAGGCGCTGCAGGGATTCCGGCATCATGGCAACGACGGCAATTCTTTCCCGCTTGTCTATATTTTCGCGACCGGCATCCCACTCGCTGATCACCTTTATATTTTTACTGCATCCGCTCAATAGCAATACGACTGTGATGACCACAATGGATCGCAGTGTAATTCGGGTCATTCCAATTTCCTCTATCATCATCTGGTTTTAGCGATTAATTTCGCACATAGTGTATTCTAACCGTTTTTACCAATGGTTAAGTCAAGTTCTTCTGCGCAGTGGCAGGCCACCCAGTCGCCGCTTTCCATCCGCCTGAGCGCCGGAACCTCCAACTGGCACCGTTTTATCGAAAACGGACAACGAGTATGAAACACGCAACCCGAGGGTGGGTTCATGGGCGATGGCATATCGCCGGTCAGTCCAGTGTCAGTCTCGGCCCTGGCCAATTTCGGATCAGGTACCGGTACCGCCTTGATCAGGGCGCTGGTATAGGGGTGCAACGGTCGTCGGTACAAGTGATCGCGACTGGAAAGCTCCATCGCCCTGCCAAGATACATCACCATAACGCGGTCACTGATGTGTTTGACCACCGAAAGATCATGGGCAATAAATACCAGCGACAAATTCAGTTTTTTCTGCAAATCCTTTAACAGGTTAACAATTTGTGCCTGGATTGATACATCCAGCGCACTGACAGGCTCATCGCATATAACCAGCTTCGGGTTCAACACCAGTGCCCGGGCAATGCCAATCCTCTGGCACTGGCCTGCAGAAAACTCATGTGGATAGCGATTGATCTGGTTTGGTAACAAACCCACCATCTTCATAACCCCGCGAACACGTTCATTGACCTGCACCCGCGCAATTTTTGGGAAAAACGTCCACAGGGGCTCGGCAATAATATCGCGGACCGTCATGCGGGGATTGAGTGCAGCCAGGGGATCCTGAAATACGATTTGCATATCCTGCCGCTTTTTCCTCAAATCCTCTTCACCCAGCTTGTTGAGGTCTTCGCCCAACCAAACTACACGCCCGCGAACAGGCTTGATCAGGGCCAGCAGGGCGCGGGCAAGGGTTGATTTACCACAGCCTGACTCGCCCACAATACCCAATGTTTCACCAGCATCCAGATCAAAACTCACGCCGTCAACGGCCTTGATGGTGTGTGTTTTAGAACTTAGCAAGCCGCCCTCGCGCAGTTTGAAATGTACCGAGAGGTCCTGCACTCTCATTACCCTGTCATTCATTCTGGTGCACCCAGGAAGCAGCGGAAAGCGTGACGATCCTCATCTAGTTGCATCGGTGGTTTTTCACTGCACGCATCAAAGGCCTTGGGGCACCGGTCTCTGAATTTACACCCAACCGGCAAGGCCAAAAGGTTCGGCGGATTACCGGGAATGGCCTGCAAACCCTTTTCTTCGGGTTGATCCAGGCGGGGTATGGAATTCAACAAGCCCTGCGTGTAAGGATGCTTGGGGTTGTAGTAAATCTGGTCTACTGAACCACATTCAACTGCCTCTCCAGCGTACATTACGAGCACCCGGTCACACAGACCGGCCACGATTCCAAGATCGTGTGAAATCAGAATAATTGCAGCATTCGATTTTTCCCGAAGGGCGTCCATCAGGTGGGTGACCTGTGCCTGCACTGTCACATCAAGAGCTGCCGTGGGCTCATCCGCGATCAAAAGTGCCGGCTCGCTCAGAAGACCCATTGCCACCATCACTTTTTGGCGCATACCACCGGAAAGTTCATGCGGATACTGGCGGATAATACGCTCCGGATCCGGTATATGTACCGCACGCAGTATTTCCACCGCTTTCGCTATGGCCTCTGCTTTTTTCATTCGCCCGTGATGCATGACCACTTCGATCATCTGTCTGTCAAGACGCAGGTAAGGGTTCAAAGAAGTCATCGGGTCCTGAAATATCATCGCGATTTCACTGCCGCGATGTTGATTCAGTTCCTGGGTTTTCATCAGTAACAGATCTTTGCCATTGAAAAGAGCCTGGCCGCTGGCATGGCCATTCTCGGCCAGTAGACCCAGGATAGCCATCACGGTCTGGGTTTTACCGGAACCCGACTCGCCGACAAGGGCCAGCGATTCACCGGCGTTGATGGAGAAATCAAGATGGTTAACGGCATGAACCCTGCCCTCCGGCGTTTCAAAACCGACATCCAGATCCTTTACTTCCAACAAAGCCACTGGTGCTCCTTCAATGTGATAATTACGGGTACAGTTGGCTTGTCAGTGTTCATGGCAAGGCGCACTAGAAATGGTCCTTGGGATCGAGTGCGTCACGCAGACCATCGCCGATATAGTTGAAACAGTAGAGGGTCACGGTAAGAAACACCGAAGGTACAATCAAGGTCCACGGGGCAGACTCCATGTCCTGTGCACCGTCACTCACCAACGCCCCCCAGGAGCTCATGGGTTCCTGTACACCAAGCCCAAGGAAGCTCAAAAAAGATTCAACCAGAATGACCTGCGGAATAGTCAGGGTGACATAGACGATTACAACACCCAGTAGATTGGGCGTGATATGGCGCCTGATGATATCCCAGTCGCTCACTCCACAGGCCTTTGCAGCCTCAACAAATTCGGTATTTTTTAAGCTCAGGGTCTGGCCACGCACAATACGCGCCATATCGAGCCAGTTAATCGCACCGATAGCGACAAATATCAGCAAAATATGCCGCCCGAACACCACCATTAACAATATGACGAAAAACATAAATGGCAGGGCGTAGATAATATCGACTATTCGCATCATGACACGATCTGCCGTACCGCCGAAATAACCCGCCATGGCGCCGTAACTGACACCGATCAACAGGCTGACCAGAGTGGCCACCAACCCAACCATCAGTGAGATCCTGCCACCTGTGAGGGTACGTACCAATATATCCCGGCCTACCGCATCGGTACCAAACCAGTGACCACTGGCAATGCTCGGCGGTGTCGATGTGTAGTCCCAATCGGTAAAGTCAGGCTCCCATGAGATCAACATTGGTCCGAAAACAACCATCAGGAACATGGCTGCCATAATATATGCGCTGTAAACCGCTGCCCGGTTCTTAAGCAAACGATGCCACGCATCTTCCCAGGGCGAGCGCCCCTTAACGTCATTGAACTCCAACGCCGCGGCAAAAGGGTCGATAACGGATTTGTCAGTTTCTTTGGTCATACCGAACCTTGGGGTTGAGCCAGGCGTATATCATGTCTACCAGGAAATTGAGCAGGATGATCGTTACACCATAGAAAATCACAACCCCCATGACCAGTGTGTAATCGCGGTTTAACGCGCCCTGTACAAAGTAACTACCCAGTCCGGGGATGGAAAATATACGCTCTATAATCACCGAGCCACTGATCATGCCAGCGGTTGCGGGGCCCAGAAACGAGATGACAGGCAACAACGCCGGCCTCAGGGCATGCCGGCGAATGACAACACTCTCAGGCAATCCTTTTGCTCGGGCAGAACGAATAAAATTGCTGTGCATGACCTCGATCATACTACCCCGGGTCAGTCGCGCAATATAAGCTGTCACCGGCAACGAAAGCGTCACCACCGGCAGCACCATGCTCGCAATGCTCCAATCCCAACCCCCTGCAGGCAGCCAACCGCCATAGACGGCCAACAGCAGTATCAATACGGGTGCAATCACAAAATTGGGTATGGAAATGCCAAGCATGGCCACACCCATCAATGAATAGTCCACACGCGTATTTTGACGCAAGGCTGCAGTGATACCCAAAAAGGTTCCCATAAAGAAAGCAAGCACCATGGCAGCCAGGCCAATGGTCAGCGATACCGGCATACCCTGACCGATCAGTTCGTTGACAGTCCAGTCCTTGTATTGAATAGACGGGCCAAAATCAAGTACAGCTACCTGGCTCAGATAGCGGAAATATTGTTGTAACAGGGACTCATCCATATGGTACTTGGCACTTAGATTGGCCTTAATATCCGCCGGCACCAGCATCTCAGAATCGAATGGGCCGCCCGGTGCCACCCGCATCAGAAAAAATGCCACTGTAATCAACATCAACAGCGTAGGGATCAACCCCAGCAGGCGCCACAAGGCATGTCTTGCCATACTGGAATCCTGGGTCATTTGAGCGAACCCTCCGTCGTGCTCACATCCTCTGTCTCACCATCTGGCGGTGGTTCTTCCACCTGTGCTCCAGGCTCATTTTCTTCCATTTGCGGGTCCATCTCCGGTTCCTGCAAAGGTGCGGTTGCTTCCGCATTATCCCCGGACAGGTCCGGTTCTGGATCAGTTTCCATTAAAACAGCTGCCTCTACCGCCCCGGGTGCAACAGTCTTTTGCACCGACCCGGCAGCGCCAGTCACCGTATCAATGACGTCAGTTGCTTCAATCGGGGCGGAGGAGTCATCAGGCGCAGCTTTGAGGAAGAACATGTGCTTGCTGTAGTGATGATCCATTACATTGCTTTCCCAGCCTACAAGGCGCGGGTTAACCATACGCTTGGTCACATAAGTGTAAAGCGGAATAAAGGGTATGTCAGCCAGCAGCAGGCGTTCGGTTTCAAACATCAGGCGTCTGCGTATCGAAGGAATACGTTCAGCCTCAACCTCGTCAAGGAGTGCATCGTAAAGATTGTTGGAGTAACCAAAATCATTACGGCCGTGCCCGCTGCGGAAGAGGTTCAGGAAACTGTAGGCATCGGCATATTCGCCGATCCATCCTGACTGAAACACCTGTGTGAGTATTCTTTGCTCCCTGTTCTGCAAGAACACCTTGTTCTCTTCATTGAGCAATGTAGCCTGCACACCCAGT
>Ga0316197_10000639_pt1 | contig 24542 bp, 14 predicted proteins | sample OudBiesiAoxic_MG_FD_204939 | JGI IMG/M metagenome (GOLD analysis project Ga0316197, IMG submission 204939) | Coastal sediment microbial communities from Oude Bieten Haven, Netherlands - site A oxic | ecosystem: Environmental > Aquatic > Marine > Coastal > Sediment | place: Netherlands... | reverse complement strand
CGACGTGCCCAGCGGAACCTCGTCGGTTGACGTCGTCACGTTGCAGGACGATCCGGCGAGCGCTCGGACGCCGCAGGAGTCTGCGCGCTCGACCCGGACGGCTTCATCGCGTCGTCGTCACCGGCTCCCGTGGGCTCCGGTGCGCCCAGAACTCGCATCGGCAGTCGACCTGCTCCGCCGCCCGGCGTTCGCAGGGACATCGCAAGAGCGCCGTGCGTTGCCATCGAGCAGTGTGGTCGCCGAGTCGGCTCCGGCGACGATGGTTCGGCCCGAGGCCGACGCGACGCTGCCCCTCCGCCGTGTCACCCTTCCTCGAGCGCTTTCGACACGGCATCGCCCTGAACGAACGATCGCTCGGCGGTCCGACGATCGCACGTCGGACGGGTCGCCGCCCAGCGAGGTGTCGCCGATTCCCGTTCCGACGGCTCGACGGACCGAATTCGAACCGACCCTGTCGCCGACCGATTTCGAACCGACCGTGGCGCGGACTGGTCTCGAACCGACCGTGGCGCGGACTGGTCTCGAACCCGCCGTGTCGCCGGCAGGTCTCGAACGGTCGGAGTCACCGGACCGGGGTTCCACGACACCCGCACCGGGCAGCGTCGAACGCGCGGCCCTCTCCGGAGCCGGCCCGGGCTCGGTCGCCGGTGTCGCACGACCGGAAATCCGTACGGCCTCGATTGCACCACCCGCATCCCCCCTCCTGCCGGGGACGGCCACGAGCGACCGATCTCCGACGGCCGCTCCGTCGACGGCCGCTCCACCGGTTGCCGACGGCGCTGTTGTCCGCCGCACCGCGGCAGATCCACGGACAGGGTCGATCGCCGGCCCGACACCGCGTTCGGTGCGTGCGTCTGCGCTCACGGTCGATCGTGTGCACCCCGACTCGGATTCGCCCTCGGGTTCCTCGTCGGTCACGCCTCCGCTCTCGTCGACCACGCCTCCGCTCTGGTCGCCGTCGGGACGCCGACGCACGTCACGGTTGCCGGCAGCGGGTCCGGGAGCGCTGCTCGGGGTCATACGACGTGAGGCGCGTGTCGATCGACGAGCGGCGAGCAACGAGACGGCGTCGACAAGTACCCCCCTGGCGTCAGCACCGGCCGCGAGTTCACCGTCGGAGACATCTACGGCTACGCCTGTTGGCCGACACGCCGTCGCACGTTCGGTCGCATCTCCCGCGCTGGCCGGCGGCGACCCCGCCGCGCCCAACGCAGCCGCCGCCACCGCGCCCGACACCGCCACGACACCCGCCGTCGCTGCGCCAGCTGCCGCCACGACACCCGACGACACGATGCCTGCGGCGTCGGATCTTTCCGTGGCCAGGCCTCGTCCGGCGGAGCACCTCGCCGAGCGCTTCATGAGCGAGCTGTCGCAGACCATCCAGCGGCGACCGGCACCGCTTCCCATGCCGTACCGCCCGATGGCCGAGGTCATCTCCCCGGGACGCCGAGTGATGCTGTCGACCGACGACGCGTCCCGCAAGGCTCTGCGTTCGGTCGGCAAGGTTGCTGCCACCACTGATCACATCATCCACCTCGACCCGGTGCCGATCGCGCCGCACCGGCTCGACGAGGTGATCGCTCACGAACTCACCCACGTTGCACATCCATCTCCGACGCCTCGCTTCTTCGACGACGTCGACGACAGTCCTGAGGAACGGCGCGCCGAGGAGGTCGCCAAGATCATGACCAGCTCACCCATCGCTCCGGGAACCGCACGGCCCCAGCCGGGGGTTCAGCGTCGCTCGGGCACACCCGCCGAAACGATCCGACGGTCGCCTGCGACCTCGTCCGGGTCGCCCGGTTCAACAGTTTCTGCCGCGTCCCTCGCGGCGCGGGTCACCGGTGCAGCGCCGTCGCCGTCGTCTGCGCCGGCGGTGCAACGACGAGTTACTGCCCCCAGTTCGGACGGCGGTATCGGCACCGAGGCCATCGCGTCGGGTGCAGGATCGATCTCCGGCGCAGAGGTGAAGGCCTATCTCGAATCCGATGCCGGTGCGGCGTGGTTCGAGAAGATGCTCCAGACGAACATGAGCGGGGTCGTGGCGATGCTCGAAGATCGCATGATCGTCGAGGCCGAGCGCCGCGGTGGACGGACCTGGAGAACTTCCTGATGTCGAACCAGCTCCAGAAGGCGTACCTCGAGATCGAGACCGGCGCCAAGGTCGACTGCATGTTCAACCCGACGACGTTCGCATTCTCCACACAGAACCGCTGGGAGTCCGACCAGGTGCCGGGCAAGTCCACACCTACGATGAGGTATGCGGGCGGCGGTGGCGGGTCGTTCAGCCTGAGCCTCGTGTTCGACACCACCGGAGAGGGCAAGTCGGTCGGGTCGTACACCAACAAGTTGTTGAAGCTGATGGACATCGACACCTCGTTGCCGGGATTCGATCCCGACGTCGGCAACGGTCGACCGCCGTGGGTGAAGTTTCACTGGGGTGAGCACCTGCATTCGTTCAAAGCGGTGATCTCGTCGGCGAACGTGACGTTCACGTATTTCTCCAACGAGGGAATGCCCCTGCGGGCCAACGTCGAGCTGTCGCTCGACCAGTACGAGCCCGATGCCAACTGGGGGCCGCAGAACCCCACGTCGGGCACCCCGAAACCGCAGCGAACACACCAGGTCCAGGTGGGAGACACGCTCGATCGAATCGCCGCCCGCTACTTCGGTGATTCCACCAAGTGGCGCGACATCGCGTCGCTCAACGGCATCCAGGATCCGCTCGATCTCACCCCGGGACGCCTGTTGTCGATTCCCGAGCGCAGGAGCTGACCTGTGCAGTCCCTCAGGCCGGTGATCTCCTGCGCTCGGGTGGAGATGAGTCCGGACGTGCACGCGTCGTTGCGAGGCCTCGAGATCTCGGATCAGCTCGGCGTTCCAGCACACGTACGGCTCGAGTTCTCGCTGGTCCCGGGGAGCGCTGGATTGACGCCGCCCCCGATCTACGTCGGCAACGAGTTGCTGATCTCGGTGGACGGCGCGGACGACAGCGGCGCTCCGGTCTCGGGGTGGACGATCTTCGATGGATTGGTCACCGGGGTCGGGCTAGATCTCGACACCGGCACCACGCAGACCTACGTCGTGGAGGGATACGACCGCTTGTTTCTGCTCGGCCGCGCGACCTTGACGAAGAAGTACCTCAAGAGCAAAGCATCCGACATCATCAAGAACTTGATCTCCGGCCCGGGCATGACGGCAAGGATCGCAGCTGGGTTCGACACGAAGGCTCCTGCTCCGGACGCGTTCCAGTTCGGCACGGCGTATGCGTACATCGACCGGCTCGTTCGAGATGCTGGGTTCGAGTGGCGCGTCGACGGCAGTGAACTCATCATCGAACCCCGAAGTACCGCTGGCACCAGCCACACCCTCACGGTCGGCAAGAACCTGCTGCGTTTCACGGCTCGCTTGAGCGCTGCTGAGCACGTGGCTGACGTCGAGGTATCCGGTTGGGACGCAGCGAAGAAGGAACGCATTGTCGGTTCCGCAGCGTCGTCGGGCAAGTTCGGTGGATCGTCGGCGCCAGCCGCAACCACTGACTCCATCAAGGGGTCGGCGGTGGCTGGAAGCAAGTTGCTGAGCTTGCCGCATCCGGTCCGCGACAAGGACCATGCCGATCAACTGGCGACTGGTCTGATGGCCGAGCGCGAGTCGTCGCTCCTTCGGGCCCGCGGGGAGGCGGAGCCGAGCCCGGGGATCGCTCCTGGTACGACGCTCGAGCTCGTGGGCCTCGCCGACGACTGGAGCGGCGAGTATCGATGTACGGGAGTGGAACACCGCTGGGGGGCCACGGGATCGTTTCGGACGGTCTTCGAGGTCGGCCAGAGTTCGCCGACATCGCTGCTCGACGTGGTCGGTGGTTCGGGCCCTGCGCTCGAGAACATGCTCCAGGCCCTGACGGTCGGCATCGTCACGAACAACGAGGACCCCGACAAGCTCAACCGAGTGAAGGTCACATTTCCCTATCTGTCCGACAGTGAAGAGAGTGCCTGGGCGCGGGTTCTCCAGCCGGGTGGCGGCAAGAGCCGCGGTTGGACCGTGATGCCAGAAGTGGGCGACGAGGTGCTCATCGGATTCGAGCACGGTGACATCGACCACCCGTATGTGCTCGGCGGCCTCACCAACAGCAAGGACACGGCGCCCTATACCGCCACGGGAGGCATCGTCGAGAACGGCCAGGTAGTCGCCCGAACCATGACATCGCGTCTCGGCCACGAGATCTTCATGGCTGATGGTGCTGATGCAGCCGATCAGTTCGTGCTCGTGCGTACGGCGGGTGACGAAGCGGTGCTCAACCTGGCGAAGGAGCGTGTCGACCTGATCGCCACGAACACCCCACTGAAGATCCAGAACGACAAGGGATCGATCGAGATCGACAAGGACGGCAACATCACGATCAAGGGCGCCAAGATCACGTTGCAGGGAACCGGCGACATCACCGTCGACGGCAAGACGAACGTCAACGTCAAGGCGGGAGCGGGCGCCAAGGTCGAGGCAACCGCCGCGCTCGACCTCAAGTCGAAGGCTCCGGCGACGCTCGAATCATCGGCGATCACCAATGTCAAGGGCTCGATGGTGAAGATCAACTGATGTCCGATCCATCCGACTTCATCGGGCGGGGGATCTCGTTCCCCTTTCGCGTCGACCAATCAGGGTCGATCGCCACGTCGTCCGGGGTCGAGGACATCGACTCCTCGATCCGCATGATCCTCACCACCGCACCAGGCGAGCGCCTGATGCGTCCACACTTCGGCTGCAAGATCTGGGAGCTGTTGTTCGAGCCGATCAACGCCAACACCCTCGGATTGATGAGCGAAGCCGTCAGGGAGGCGATCGGTCGCTGGGAACCGAGGGTGACGCTCGAGGATGTTCGTCTCGACCCCTCGCAGCAGGACGTCGGTGCAGTGTTCATCAACATCGACTACGTCGTCCGTGCCACCAACGACCGGCGAAACCTCGTGTACCCGTTCTACGTCATCCCCCGAGAGGACGACTGATGAGTCTGCCCGTGACCAACCTGGACGACCGCAAGTTCCAGGATCTCGTCGACGAAGCGAAGCGGATGATCCCGCAGCTGTGCCCTGAGTGGACCAATCACAACCTGTCCGACCCCGGCGTTGCACTGATCGAACTGTTTGCGTGGATGACCGAGACCATGCTGTACCGGCTCAACCAGGCGCCGGACGTGTTCTACACACGCATGCTCAACCTGCTCGGGTTCCAGCAGTTCCCGGCGTCGGCGGCGAGGGTCGACCTCACGTTCTGGCGTTCGGGCGACGACGGCGAGTCGGTTGTGATCCCAGCCGGCACGCAGGTCGCCACGTCCGGCACGATCGGTGAGACACGCGTGTTCACCACGCTCGACGACACGGTGATCGTGCCACCGAGGATCCTGGGCGCGATGACGTCGGACGGTGCCGACCGGTTCAACGACGTGTTCGAGGACCTGTCGGTGGGCCTCACCGGGGTGAAGTGTTTCCCGGGCGATCCGATGACTCCGGGTGACGCCTTCTACCTGGGCTTCGAGAACTCCCTTGCCGGCAACGCACTGCGCCTCGATGTGGAAGCGTCGGTGGAGGGCATCGGGGTCAATCCCACCCGGCCACCGCTGGTGTGGGAGTCGTGGCAGGGCGAAGGGTGGGTTGCGGCGACGATTCCGGAGCTGCTCGGCCCGGGCGAGATCGCCGACAGCACCGGTGGCCTCAACCGCGACGGCAGCCTCACGCTGCTGCTCGCGGGCGAACACGAGCCGCTCACCTTGGGCGGGGTGCGCGCCCACTGGATCCGCGCTCGGCTGCTCCCGCCCACCCCCGACCGTCCGGCGTACCGAGCCTCGCCCCAGCTCCGACGGGTGCGAGCGCGAACGATGGGTGCAACCGTGCTCGCCGAGCACAGTGAGGCCGTCGTCGACGACGTCCTGGGCAAGAGCACCGGCAAGGCCGACCAACGCTTCCGGTGCAGCCGCGTCCCGGTGCTTCCACGCGAGGAGCACGAGACGGTTCAGGTCGAGGATCAGGGCGAGTGGCAGGAGTGGATCGAGGTCAGCGACTTCGTCGACTCCGAACGCGACGATCGCCACTTCGCCTGGGACTCGTTCACGGGCGAGATCCGATTCGGCCCGCTGATCCGCAACCCGGACGGCAGCATGCGCCAACACGGCGCCGTGCCACCCGAGGGCTCCAGGATCAGGGTCAACTCGTATCGCACGGGCGGCGGTGCGGCGGGCAACGTGGGTGCCGGAACACTCACCTCGTTGCGGAGCTCGTTGCCGTACGTTTCCCGCGTGCAGAATCTCACATCGGCATCCGGTGGCGTCGACGCCGAGACGGTCGAGAACGTGAAGCTGCGTGGGCCGCAGTCGCTCCGAGCCGGCGGACGGGCGGTCACCGTGTCCGACTTCGAACGCCTGACGGGGCAAGCCGACAGCCGAGTCGGACGCGTGCGGTGCCTTGCCCCCGTCGAGCCGGGCGACCCGACCCGCCTGCTGGTGGTTCCGACCATCCGGCAACCGCCGGAGACACTCCAACTCGACCACTTCGCGCTGCCCGACGACATGATCCGGCGGATCGGTGACTACCTCGACGACCGACGGGTTCTCGGCAGCAAGATCGAGATCGGCACACCGTACTACCAGGGCGTGACGGTTGCCGCGCTGGTGTCGGCCCGTCCGGGCCGCCCTCCGTCGCTGATCCAGGACCGCGCCAGGCGGGCCCTCTACGACTTCATCAATCCGCTCACGGGCGGGCCGGAGGGTCGGGGCTGGGCGTTCGATGCCGACCTCAACGCTGCTCAGGTCATCCAGCTACTCGACGCGATCGAGGGTGTCGAGCGTGTCGACGAGGTCTTGTTCTTCGAATACGACCTGCGCAACCAGGAACGCATGGGCTTCGGCAAGGAGCTGGTGAAGCTCGCACCCGATTCGCTGTTCCTGTCCACCAACCACCAGGTGATCGTGAGGTGAACGTCCGATGAGACGTGACGACTGGCTGCTCCACCAACTCCCGGTGGGAATGGCCGAAGACGACTTCCTGTACCGGTTCGTGTCGATCTTTCAGCGTGTCGGTGACACGGTGACCCATCAGATCGACACGTTGCCGCACATGTACGATGCGACCGTCGCACCCCCGGCGATGGTGCAGACGATGGCGCAGTGGCTCGGCGTCGACTGGCTCGATTCGTCGCTCGACGAACGGCGGCAGCGCGAGATCGTGTTGCGCTACGCCGAGCTCATCCAGTGGCGCGGAACCAAACGTGGCCTCGAATTGCTGCTCGGCTTGCTCAGCGGGGGCACAGTCTCCGTTCGCGACTCCGGCGGCGTGTTCGCCGAGGGCGAATCGCCGGCGGCCGCACCCCACGTTCGACTCGATGTCGAGTCGGTGGAGGACAACACCGTGGGCGACTTGATCCGCATCGTGCGCGACGAACTCCCGGCGACGGTGACCTTCGACCTGTGGGTCGGAGGCGACCGTGTCTGGCCACCCGAGGAGTCGCTCGACACGCGGACCGGCCAGTTGCCACGTCAGACAGCCTCGGCAGGAGGACCCAACGATGGCTGACGTCACGTGTCCCGAGTGCGGGAACCAGACCGAGTTGGTCTCGATCCGTCGCTCGTCGGAGGAGTTCTGTTCCCACTGCGACTTCCCGCTGTTCTGGGTGGGCTCGAACGTGCCGGTGACCACACCGGGTGCCAACAGCGACACCACGCTCCGTCGTTTGCCGGGGGCCGGCGGACGTCACCGTGTGGGCAGCAAAGTGTGCCCCGAGTGCGGCGAGCTCAATCCGCTCGGCGAGACGCATTGTCTTCGCTGCCGGGCTGAACTCGATCCGAAGCCGGCGCCCCCGCCCGTCATGGCGGCTCCCCCGCCTCCGCCTCCGCCCGCTCCCGAACCAGAGCCGGAACCGATCACCACACCGTGGTGGTGGTGGACCGCCGCCCTGGTCATCGCGTCGGCGATCGCACTCCCGATCCTCGCCTCGCTCTGAGCGGCCGGCGGCCTACTCGGCGGTCAGCGTTCGGTCGACCGTCGCGGTACGGGGCGTCAGGCCGTCCGGATCGAGCGGATCGCCCGCAGCCGGCTTCGCGATGGTGCCCGACTGGCCGACGTAACCCGCGGCGGTGATTCGCCACGTGAGGGGGAGCAGCGTCTCGCTGGGGCTCAGCGTGATCGTGCCTCCGCTCGTCGTCCCCCACACGATGTTCTCGGCACCGGCGAGTCGAACTCCTGCCGAGTCGATGAATTCGACCACGGCACCGTTGAGGGGGGTGTCGTTGGGCGGCTTCTTGACGTCGAAGACGATCGTGAGGGCCTGAGCGTTCACCGTCAAGTTCTTTCCGGACACCGTGGTGTCGGAGGTGCCGGATACGTCGACCGTCACGGGGGTCGCGACGCCGAGACCGACCTCGTCGTAGGTGATCGTCCACTGCTTCGACGCGCCGTTCGGGCCAGCGGTCAGTCCGGTGACCTGGTACCCGGTGGCAGTGAAGGTGCCGGAGATCGGCTGGTCACTGGAACCGTCGCTCGCCTTTACGGTGCCAGTCGTCACGGCGGTACCGCTCGTTGTGGTGATCGTGCCGGTGACGGTGACCAACTCCTTCAACGTGACTGCGGCGGGCGTGGCGCTGGCCGCGTCGGGGACGTCCACGACTTGCGGCCGGCGGTCGGCAGCGCTGACCAACAGCTTCAGCGCCCCCGACTCTGGTATGGCTCCGGGGCAGGCAACGTCGCTGGCGAAGGTGAACGTCGACGTTGTCGGCTGCGCGCCGCTCGTACAGATCTCCGAGGTCAGCGTGGCGTCGTACACGTCAACGGTCGCGGTCGTCGCGCCCAACACGGTGAGTTCGATGAGGCGAGGGAGTGGGAGGGTGATCTGGCCCGCCGCAGTGCCGGATTCGTACCCGTCGCCGATCGCCACGGAGACGGTGCCGTCAGAGCGTGTCGTCGGATACCCGGCCGGGCTCGCCTGCGCGTAGTAGGAGCCAGCTGGTATCGAGAACGTGTATACGTTGCCGGAGATGGTCGGAAGAGCCGGAGATGCGGTGTTCGAGCCCGTCGGGTAGAGCCTGAGGTTCAAAGGAAGTGCAGGGACGGCAGGCGACACCGTCACCTCGACCTTGGCGTTCTGGACGAGATCGAGGTTCGGTCCGGCGACGATGGCGCCCAGCGGGCCGGCGGTGAACGAGGTGGTCACATCCGGGAAATTGGTCTGCGCTGCCGTGAAGCTGTACGCACCTGCCCCGACGTCGAACGAGTACCCGTCCGTGGTTCCGTCGCCGGTGAACGTCGCGGTGGCAGCCCCGGTGAGCTCGACCTTTCCGCCGGCTGCGAGCGGCCGATACTGGCCTGGCTTGAACTGTTCGCGGACCCGACCGGTGAGGCGGAGTTTGTCGGCGGTCGTCCCGACGGTGCCACCGTTGCGGGCGTCGGCCACCGAGTCGTCGTTCGTGTCGACGTCGATGTCGAGGTCGATCGTGACCGGTTGGTCGACGACATCGGCATGGAGGTCGTCGGTGAACGACAGCTTCCAGGTCTGGGGGGCGATCGGTGTCTCGGCGCCGACGCCTGTGAACACGAGCCTGTCGGTCGAGTCGTCGAAGTCATGTGCGGTGTATTCGGCCCCACTCGGCGACACCAGCTTCGCTCCGGCAAATCCGGGGTAGTCGTTGCCTCCCAATCCATCGTCGAGGACGAACACGACGCTTGCGTCCGCGACTTCGTACACGAACTCAACAGCTGGGTTCGGGCCGGCCGAGTTGACGGTGATGCTCAATGGGTTGGTGGACACCAGTGTGTACCCGAGCTGTGCTGGCAGGGTCGGCGCAGTGATCTCGTGCGATCCGTACGGCACATTGTCGAACGAGTATCGGTAGACCAGGTCTCCCGGAGAGAGTGGCAAAGCCGTCGAAGAGGAGCGAGCCCCACTGTCGGGGTTGTCGTTGTCGACGACGCTGCTCGTCGGTGAGGTGCCCGCGTTGACGAGGATCTCGTCTGATGTGTACGAACTCTGCAGGACGATCGGGGTGTCCGCCGGCGCGGGTAGCTCCACTGCGGCCCCGTTGTTTTCTCCTCTGGCGCTGACGGTGCCGACGATGGTCGGGGCGACCGACGGCAGCGGTGCCACGACGGAGGTCACGCTCGGGCTGGCGTCGCTGTCGCGCGGGATCGTGATCTGGAAGAGCGCAGGAAATGCTGCCGGAGCGCTGCGGGTGATCGCAATGCAGTAGGCCCCTGGGAGCAGGTTCGAGATGTCGACGCCGTCGGTGGGGATGTCGCCGCCCGGCGATCCCGGGGGGCTGCCCGTGCAGCTGGTCGCATCGCGGTACATGTCGTAGCGGCCAGTCGTGGCCGTGCCGTCGTACTCCCGGGCCTCGATCGTCAGGGTGCCAAGGCGGATGTCGAGGACGAACTCGCCGATGTCGTTCGGTGTGGTGCCGTTCCGCATGCGGTAAACGCCTGGTGGCTGTCCGACGATTCCGAGCGGGTCGGACGGAATGCCGCTGGCATTGAGCGCGAACTGCGGATGGGCGGGCGTGAGTTGATAGAAGCCCGGTGGGCCGATGATCACGAAGGAGCCGTCGGTCGCTCCGGGCCCCACCGAGAACGCCGTCGGATCGTAGTCGTCGTCACCGGGCTCGATCTCGCTCCACGCTGGCAGCGTCCCGACCGTTGTACTGCGCACCCTCACTACGTCGAGGGTGGCGGGCAGGGGCACGCTCGGAGGGTCGGTGTCGAGCGCGAGTGGCGTTGTCGTCGTTCCGAACGCACCGTCGACGTCGCCGAGCAGATCGCCGCGGATCGATCCGAATGGCTCGATGAAGAGGTCGATCCGCTCGGTTTCACCCGCCAGGAGCTGGAAGTCGAGGTCTCGAGCATCGACGAGCGGTCCGAGGGCCGAGCCCAGGCGTGCGTTGGCGAGGTCGTACCCGTCGAGGAGGACCTCCAGTGTGTACGCGACGTCGTTGTTCTCGGGATCGGTGGAATCCACGGGGAGTTCCTGGATGCGGTACCCCGGTGCGTCTGCCGGGTCGAGATCGGTGGGTGGCGCCGCCGGAAGCGTCGCCGTGCCGAAGCCGGAGATGTTGAAACCGGCGCTCGGGTTGGCGTTCGTGACGGCATCGGTGATCCGCACCTCCACTGCGCCCAACTCGACCAGCGTCGTGTCGAAGCCGTCGAACACCTCGCCCGGGACGAACGGTCCGACTCGCTCGGTGACGCTCGTCGGGGCAGCTCCGAAAAAGGCGTGGTTGTCGGGCGGGTCGAAGGTGGTGGTCCATGTTCCCGCAGCGGCGTCGGTCACCGTGAAGCCGCCGGTTGCGGCGATCACGGGCGGCCGCACGTCGGGACCGGTCGGCGGGGTCGCGGTGACGACGTCGACCAGATCTGCATCGCTTGCGGGCGTCGTGGTCAGGATCGTGACCCGCCCCGAGAACGTCCCGGGAAGTGGAGGCTCCAGCTCGATGGCGAAGCTCGCGCCTTCGTTGGCCAGGAGGACGCCGACCAGCGCCGTCATGGAGGGAGTGCCGCTCTCGTCGATCTCGACGCGGACCACGCCGTCGCCGAAGCCGGGCTCGATGAACGTGTAGTCGGTGACGCCGAAGACCTGCTCGCCGACGGTCCATGCACCGCTGTCGCTCGTTGTCGACACGGGCGCACGGTCGAGACCGGGAGTCGGGTTCAGGATCGTCGGCGTCGACTCTGCCGGGAGGAATCCGATGATCGGGTTGGTCACCGACGCGATTGCAACGCCGTCCAGCGGCAGACGATCAGCGACGGGAACTGGCTTGGGTTCGGCGTCGTCGGTCCAGAACACCGTGCCCGAGATCGCAGGCGGGGGCTTGACGAGAGCGGTGTTGACGCGCCGGTTGCTCAGGGTGACCCCGTTGCTGGGGACGAGGCCGTCCACCTCGAACGTGAGGGGCCGGTAGCCGTTCGCGTCGATCGTGATCTCACACGTGGCGGGGAGTACATCGGTGGCATCGGCGGCACCGAGCGGCCTGATCGCCCGGTCGAAGTCGGCTTTCGGGATCAGGAACTCGTCGAGGAACTCTGGGCCACGCGTGCCGGCCTCGTCGTTGATCTTGATGTTGTCGACAGTGTTTCCGTTGCACTCGGCAGTGACGGTCAGCGAGGTGTCGGGCTCGTCGATCGCGATGAAGTCGGGCGTGTCCGTGCCGTTGGCCTGCGGCACGAAGATGCGGCCGGAGATCTCTGGGAGCGGGTCGGCCTCGATCGGTGTGATCGTGATCGGCTCGACTGCTGCTTCGGAGTCGAGCGTCGGGACGATGAACTGCATGGGTCGACCAGCGGCCGGGTCGAGGATCTGATCGTTGCGCACGACGTAGCCGCGAGGCACGTCGACCACTTCGACGCGGTGGAGGCCTGTCGCGAGTGTGTCCGGTTCGGTTTCCCACGTGCTGCCCGAGCTCTGGATGACACCGCCGACCGGAACATCTCCGGTGGGAAGCACTCTCCAGATCTGGATCGAATAGCCGACGAGCGCCTCCTTCGACACCGCGTCGACCACGGACCCGTTGGCCTGGCCGAGCTCCTGCAAGCGGATCTCACGGCGCTCCTCGTTGAGGCCCACCGACACCTGGATCGGGATCGAGGGATTGAACTCCGGGTGGCTCGCCTGGACCGTGTAGGTGCCGACCGCCAAGTCGTCGATCCGGACGTTCGCCGACGACGCATCCCTGACCACGATCGGCCCCGAATTGGACCGCTTGCGCGTCAGTGTGACCGTCGCACCCGCAATACCGGCGGGCTCGACGGTGGGGTCGTTGTTGACCACGGTCACCACGAGCGAGCCTGTGCCGACGTCTGGCGGGCCGTCGGTGGCCTGCATGGTGATGGTCAGCGGCGCCGGGGCCACCCCGGCGGTGAGCGTGACGAATTCGGTGATCGTCTCGTGCTCGAAGTGTTCGAAGGTGATCGAGTAGACGCCCGGGGGGAGGTCGTCGATCGTGAAGGATCCTGCGTCCGGAGCGACACCCGTGATGGTCCGGAAGGTGAGATCGCCTGTGCTGATGATGACTGCGGCCCCGGCGATCCCACCGCCTTCGGAGCTGGTGACCAGTCCCGTGAGCTCGAGCGTCGTCCGGTTCATGACGAAGTTGACGTTGGGAAGCGCGCCGGCCAGGGGAACCCGGCGGGTCTGGGTGATGTAGCCGTCGAGTTCGACCCTGATCGTGTAGGTCTCCGGTACATCGAGCTGTGGCAGGTTGTAGGTGCCGATCGCTCCCTCCGTGAGAGTCGACGTCGACAGAACCGTCTCGCCGTTGGTAGCCGTGACGGTCGCGCCGGCAAGCGGCCGCCCTGTCTCGTCGACGACTCGACCCGAGACCGAACCGACCCCGGGCCGCATCGCAAGGTTCACGCCGGTGCGCTGCTGGCCGGCGTCGAGGTTGATCTGCAGCACTTCGGTGCCGTAGCCCCGCTGTGTGGCGGTCAACGTGTACACGCCCGGAGTACTGAGGCCGTCGAGCGACCAGGCGCCAACGTCGCCGTCGGTTGCCGACGTGGTCTCGAACGTCAGCGTTCCGTCGGAGACGACGATTGCGACGCCTCCCAGCGCCCCACCTGGCCCGGTGATGCGTCCACTCACGGCGCCCGAGGCCGGGACGAGCTCGACGTCGAGATCGACCGGTGACCCGTCCTCGGGCGGTGTGACGACGAAGGACTGCGTGTCGAATCCGGGCTTGGCGAACACGAGCTCGTAGGTCTGGCGCACCGCCACGTCGGTGAACAGCCAGATCCCGTCGGCGTCGGGTGTCGCCTCGAGCGGAGGCACGGCCTCTGTCTGCCGGACCGGCCCGGTCGACGCATCGAGCCGGCCGTAGCGGGCCGACCAGAGCTTTCCGCCCTCAGCAGTGCTGCCTGCGCCGGCGAATCCGAGCGCCGCAGCTTGCGCTTCGGGTTGACTGCCCAGTTCGATGGGGGCCATTCGGATCGAGATGCCGCTCGGGTCGCCTTGCGCCGTCACCGTGCCACGAAGCACGGTCGACGTCGGCGGCGCATCCGCCTGTTCGTCGGCGGCGCCGCCGGCACTGTCGCCGGTGCCGGAACCGTCGGAGAGCTCATCGGGAACGCCGTCGCCGTCGGTGTCGACCGCCCCGATCGGATTGCCGTTGGCATCGACGAGCGTGTCGGGGATTCCGTCGCCGTCGGTGTCGGTTCCAGGGATCGGGTTGCCGTCGGCGTCGACGAACAGATCGGGGATTCCGTCGCCGTCGGTGTCCGTTGCGGTGACCGGGTTGCCGTCGGCATCGAAGAAGGTGTCGGGTACGCCGTCGCCGTCGGTGTCGACGCCGACAAGTTCGGACGACGTCTGGCTGCCGTCGTCGCGGTTCGCGAGCCAGAATGCGACGCCACCGATCGCGCCCAGCCACAGCGCGATCACCGTGAGCGCGGCGACGGCCATCCGCAGCTTGTGGGCGAACAGGGGGCGCTGCACGTAGGCGGCGGTTGCGGTCGTCGAGGATGCCCGACCGCGAGCGGTGATCACGATGTTGTGCTGGGTCGGTTCCCCCGTCCACTGACGAGGGCCCTTCAGCTTCGCCTTGGCGGTGGCGCGCTGGCCGGGCAGCAGGCTGAACGTGTCGAGTCCGAACCGGATGTCGACATCGGTTGCCGCGGCATCGACCGTGAGGGCAACCGCCTCCATCTCGTGGTTGGTCAGATCGACCTGGAACTTCGCCCGCCGACGTGCCCGAATCGTGGCCGGCTGTGGCTCGATGTCGACGCGGGCGACCGATGCGATCGACAACGTGAACGGGCACAGCGCGGGGCGATCGGTCGGGCGATCGGACGTGACCTCGAACGCCGCGGCATGTTGCCCGACGCCCAGCGAACGGGGCACGACGACCGGGACCTCGGCCACCGCCGAGCTGCCCGCGGGAACGACGACCGAGACGGGCGGTGCCGGCGCCTGTTCGTCGATGCTGCTCGGCTCGATCCCGACGACCGCAACGTTGTACACGGCGTCGACGGAGCCGTCGTTGTGGATCTCGACCCGACCCACGGCGCGCTCTCCGGGAGCAGTGGAGAGCGACGGCGTGAGGGCTGCGATGCGTGTGGTCACGGAATGCTCACCGTGAGTGTCGGGACCATGGTGGGACTGCCCGGTTCGGTGTTGACGACCTCGGAGTCCAGCGGATCGGCAGCAGTCGGGCTTGCGTAGACGGCGACGACATACGCCGTCGGAGCGTCGAGTGCAGTGAACGAGTAGTCGCCGGCGTTGTCGGTCTGGGTCTCGGCGAGCGGCTGAACCGGGAACAGGCTGGGTTCGAAGAGGCGGACCGTTGCCTCGACGAGCGTGGGGTCGAACCCGTCGACCTTGCCGAAGAGGCTGGCCTGCTCGCCGAGTCGCACGTTGACCGGTGGTGTGGGTGCACCTGCGGTCACCGTGACCAATTGGACGGCCGGCTCGGTGCCGACGCGACTGGCGGTGACCGTGTACGAACCAGGAGCGATGTCCGAGAACGCGAATTCACCGGCCACCGGCTCGTCGGCGGTCAACTGGGTGAGCGGATCGGCGCCGTCGGTGAGGACCACGGTTGCCTGCGATACAGGAGTTCCGTCGTCGTCGCGCACCACCATTCCCCGGACGGTAGTGCGTTCTTCCGACAACGAGACGTCGACACCCGTCGCGTTCTCGCTGCCGGACGCGGGGTCGAGATCGATCACCCTCACCTGGGGAATCGTGTCGGGACCGGAGAATGTGAGCGTATAGGTGGCCGGCGCGGGCAACCCGAAGAAGGAGTACGTACCGGCAGCGCCACCCTGGCTCAGTACGGCGGTGGTGCGGTTCACCGTTCCGCCGCTGATGGCGACGGTGAGACCGCGGGCCGGGGCACCGTCGACCAGCGCGCGACCCTGGATCGAGCCGATTGCGGGAAGCAGCCGTGCGCTGAACCCGGCGACGCTCTGCCCCTCTTCGAGCGCGATCGTGCGCGCCTCGGGTGAGAACCCGTCACGCGACACGGTGACGGTGTACTGGCCGGGAACTGCGAGATTGCGCAGCGTGAAGGCGCCGACGGAGCCTTCGGTCAGCGAGACCGTCTCGATCTCGGTGGTGCCATCGGTTGCGATCACCGTGGCGCCCCCGAGTGGGCCCGTCGTGCTCGACACCGAGCCCTCGATGATGCCGTTTCCCGGCCGCAGCGATACCTCCACCCCGTCGAGTGGCTGACCGGGTTCGAGCACGACGCCGCGGGTCTCGGTGGCGAAGCCGGGCTTGGAGACCACCATCTCGTAGACGCCGGGAGAGGGGACGTCGGGGAGCACGAAGCTGCCGTCGGGGCCGACCTCGACCGTCGCGACGATGGGGTCCGCCGACGGGTCGATCTGCCCGACCGCGACGAGGCTGACCGTCGTGCCGGACGGGTCGTCGACGGCAACGGCACCCTCCACCGGTACGGGGATGCCGCCGACCACGATCGGTTCGAGATCGAATGGTGTGCCGAGTTCGACCGGGATCTCGGTCGACCCGGCCGAGGTCGGCGTGTTGCCATACCAGATCTCGTTGACGTCGGCGCCGCTGAGTCGGAGCAGGTAGGTGCCGGCGCCGAGGTTCGAGAACGTGAACTTGCCCTCGTCGTCGCTGGCCGCCGAGGACACTGGATTCTGATCGTCTCCGGCGACGAACAGTTCGGCCTGCGCCCCTGACAGTCCCTGACCCGTCGTGCTCGAGACGAGCTGACCGTTCACCGAGCCGGGGTTCGCGGGCACCACTGCGCCGCCCGCCTCGTCGCTGCTCAGTGCGGCATCGAGCAGTTCGTTGGAGACCCGTGCCTCGTCGACCACCCGGTCGAACGATCGACTGAGCACGGCTGCGAACACCGCTGCCGCGGTGAGCAGGCCGAGCAGTGTGAGCAGCCACCGACCGATCCGGGGTCGCTGCACCCAGGTGGCCAACGCCTCGACCTTGGTCTCGGCGAGGACTCCGACGGTGAATGTCCGCGGGCGGGGCGGGCCGAACCACGAGCGCCCGCCGACTGCGGTGACCTGGATGATCTGTTCGCGCCCCGGGGCGACGACGACGTGCGACGGCTCGAACGTGAACTCGGCGAGATCCTCGGGGTCGACCGCGAACCCGGCGGCGGTCACCGCAGCGTTGCCGGCATTGCCGATCACCATTCCGAACGTGGCGCTGTGGCCGGATGTGACCATGGTGGGGTCGACCTGCAGGGAGGTCTGGGTCTGCGGTTGGACGGCGAGTTCGACCTGCGTCAGAGCGAACGAACCGGGGTCGTCGTCGGAGACGACGTTGACCGCCAGCGTTCGTCGCGAGGCCGGGTAGTCCTCGGGAAGCCGCAGGTTGATCGAGACGCTCTCGGTGTCGCCCGGGAAGAGCGACAGCCGTGCGGGCTCGATGTCGACCCAGGTCGGGTCGAGCCCGAACACCTGCACCTGATAGGCGTCGATCACCGCAGATGTGTTGGTGATCGCGACGGAGATGAATCCAGAGTCGCCCGGGGACACCTCCACCGTCTCGGGCCAGGCAAGTGCTCGCATCGTTACGGTGCCGCTGCGTCAAGCGACGCGTTCTGGTCGAGGTCGATGCCCGCGACGACGTCGACCAGAACGACCTTCGTCGTGAAGCCCGAACGTGCGAACTCGAGGGTGTAGGCGCCCGGCGGAACGTTCGCGAACGCATAGGCCCCCGGCGGGTTCGTTGCGCTGGTGGTCACTCGGGGTCGGACTCCATCCGACAGTGTGATCGTGACCTCACCGAGCCCGCCGCCACCCGCTGCACTGACAACGCCCCGCACCTGCGAGTCGATCGACAGCAGGGTCACCGAACCGACCGATTGGGTGCCGGCGGCCAGGAAGGTGGCGCCGAGGGTCTCGGTCTGGACCTGATCGTCGCCGAGGCTGATCGTGTACGCGGCGGGAACCGGCAGATCGGTGACCGTGAAGCTTCCGGCTGCGCCGCCGGCACCGCTGGTGGTGAGCGTGGTGGTCTCGGAGCGGAACTCATCACCCAGCACGACCACGGTGACCCCACCCAACGCAGCCCCGGTGTCGTCGACGGCCACGCCGGTGACGGTGCCGCTTCCGCCGACGAGTGTTGCCGCGAGGCCGGTCCGGCTCTCGCCAGCGGCGAGGCTCAACGCTGCGGTCGTGCTGCTGTAGTTGGCGAGCTCGAACGTGAGCGCGTAGGTCTGCGGTGTCTCGAGGCCGACGATGCGGAACTGGCCGACGTTGCCGGTCGTCGGCGTGATCGACGTGACTTCGATGTCGCCCGACCGTGCCGTGACGGTGACCCCGCCGAGGGCGGCGCCGGTCGCATCGCGCACCGTGCCTTCGATCGCGCCGTCGGCCGCGGTGAGGTTGACGGTGTTGACGACGCTGGCTTCGCCGCCGCTGAGTGTCTGCTCGAACTGCTGGGTGTCGAAGCCTGGCCCGCTGACCGTGACCGTGTACGTGGCCGGGGTGGGAAGGCCGGCCAGATTGATGGTGCCGTCGGTGGTCACTTGTTCCGCGGTGAACGGAGGCGCGGCCGGTTCGCCGTCGGTGCCCGACTGCTCGACGACCTGGGTTGCGGTCACCGTCAGCGGGGTCGGGGGTGCGTCGGGAGGCAGCGCGACGCTGCCGAGAAGACGCCCTGTGTCGCCGGTCATCTGGATGTTGAGGTCGTCGAGCACCTGCTGAGGGTCGAGCCGGAGCTCGGTGGCCGTTGCCTCGTCGACTCCTTGTTCGAACCAGACGGTCTCGTAGCCGTCGGCGCTGAAGCGGACCTTGTACGTGCCCGGGATGAGGCTCTTCAACGAGAACTTGCCGTCGTCGTCGGTCGCCGCTGAGCCGACGGGATCGAGTGTTCCGTCCGACGTGACACGTTGCGCTTCGACGGTGATGCGCGGCACGCCGTTGCCGGTGGTGGTCGCCGTGACGGCGCCTTCGAGCGTGCCGGCGACCGCAGCCAGCGGAATGTTGTCAGGGCCGGTCATGAAGTCGGTGCCGACCGCCTTCGCCGGTGGCTCCGTGCTCCGGAGTTCGCTGACGACGAACCAGAAGATCAACGCCCACAGCAGGACGATGCCGGCGAGGATGAGTGCGGTGAGCAGCCCACGAGGGATCTTCGGCTTCTGTCGGAAGGTGCCGATCTTCTCGACGATGACGTCGTCGGACCGGGCGGTGATCGTGACCGACCGACTGACCGGATCTCCGAACCACGGCCGCTTGCCGCGCATGTCGACGTCGACGAGGGCCTCGTGGCCGTGGGGGATGTGCAGACTCGTCGGGTTGGTGGTGCAGTCGATCTCGCGGGTGGGCTCGAGCGCGTCGACGGTGAGTTGGAGCGCGGTGTTGCCGGTGTTGAGGATCGTCGCCGCGAGCAATGCGTTCTTGCCGCCGGAGACGATCGACGGGGTGAGCTGGATGTCGATGGCCGGCGCCGGTGAGACGGTGAGCCAGAAGTCGTGCACGGTCTGGCGATCGACGTCGATCGTCGACACGATTCGCACGATCACCAGATAGTCGCCGGCCGGACACGTCGGCGGAATGTCGAGGACGAGCCGCAGGATGTCGCTCGCATCCGGGAAGAGGCTGAGGACCGGACGCTCGAGCCGGATCCAGTCAGGGTTGATGCCGTCGATGATCGCGGTGATGCCGTCGATGACATCGATGTTGTTGGTGACGTCGATGTCGACGAAACCCTGCTGTCCAGGCGCAACCTCGTAGTGGGAGAGAGCGAGCGCGGTCTTCACCCGAGCCGGACCCCGCCGGATTCCGGGACGGTGGTGACGAGCGACGGCTCGACGTCGATGATGATCTCGTCGCCCTCACGCGCCCGCAGCAGGAAGCGGCCACTCGGGTCGACGTGGGTGGCATCGATCGGCGATCGGACCAGCGCGCCGATCGCACCCCGGTCGGCAGCGTTGGCGACCTCGCCGGCGACACGCCGCCGGCGCTCGGAGCCGGACCCGCCGATCCGTCCCACTTCGGTTTCGATGATTTCGACGGGCGGCCCCACCGGCATGAAGACGCCCGTGTCGAACTCGCTCGACAGCACCATGTTGAGGCCGGGCTTCACCTTGCCCTCGAGGGCCTTGAACACGTCCATGTGGTCTTCGCCGGCGCGGGCCATCTTCAGTGTCGGCATGTCGATGGTGCTCAGTTCGCCGGCGAGGAACTCGCGAGGCACCTGGCCGTGGGCGAGCAGCGTCCGGAGCAGACCGGCGAGCAGCGCTCGTTCGTCTCCCAGATCCGATGTCCACGCGGTGACGACGTAGCGCAGTTCGACGACTGGGAATGCCGCTTGCCGAACGGTCTGCCCATCCTGCACCACCGTGCGGACGCCGGCATTGGAGCGTTCCGACGACCGGCGGATGTCCCAGAGGAACAGGTTGACCGTCGGGCGGGTGAGCTTGGCGCTCCACTCGCGGTCGGGGGCCTCGAACGAGACGTCCACGTCTGTTGCGCTCAGGGGCACGGTGGCGCGGAAGAACGACTCGAGACTCTCGTCGATCAGTTCCAGCACCGGTCCCGTCACCTTCTTTTCCGTGCACCTGACATCCGCCTGGCCACACCGGCACTCTAGTCGGTGGAGTATGGCTGTAACGGGTGATCGACCCTGGGCTACGCTCGCCCGATCGTGGTCCGTCTCCGTGCCGTTTCGGCCCTGTCATCCATGCTCGTCGTGGCCGCGCTGGGCGCCGCGTGTTCGGGCGACGACAACGAGGGCGAGCGTTCGGTGATCAATGTTGCTCCACGCGGTCCGGGCACCTGCCTGGATTTCGGTGACGAGGTCGGCGCGGAAGTGACCGAACTGCCCGTGGTCGAGTGCAGCGAGCCCCACAGCCACGAGATCTTCTCCGTGGTGTTGAGCCCCGAGGACGTGTATCCCGGCTTCGATGCCCTGGAAGCGGAAGCGCAGGCACGGTGCCTCGGCGGATTCGAGGACTACGTGGGTATCAGCGCCTTCGACTCCGAGTTGTTCTATTCGTGGCTCGTGCCCACGTTGACCAGCTGGGACCAGGACGACGACCGCGAGATCATCTGCGTGGTCGGCGAGGACAACGGCGCGCCCCTCGTGGGCAGTGTCCGCGGCGTTGCCCGCTAGCCCGCTCGTCGCCGAGGGGCCGGCCCGCCGCCGTCGTCAGTAGTCGCCTGCCAGGTCACGTCGCTGCTGCTCGCTGGCGAGCGCGGCGTGATGGAGGATGTTGCGGGCCATCGACGACGTGTGCTGCTCGGAGTGGGCCCGGTAGGCAGCGGCTCGAACGGTCCACACGTCGGCGTCGTCGGGGCGGGCGAGCGCGGCGTACTCGACGAGATGGCACGCCAGGCGGGCATCGCCGGCTGCGAGCAGTGCCTCGGCACGGGCGAGCACGTTGGTCACGCCGCCGGCGAGTTCCACCCACTCGGCTGCCTGAGCGGCTCGCGGTGCGGGCAGCAGGTTGTCGGGCTCGCCCTCGTACCAGCCTCCGTAGCGGCGCCACACGTTGCGGATCAGGAACTGCGGGTGGTCGTAGACCGGCTGGAGGTACGGCTTGTCGGCGAGGTGGGCGGGGAACTCGACCTCGTGCAGGCAGGTGTCGAGGTTCTTGCCCTGGTTCATGATCGCCAGGGTCTGCGACTCGATCGAGTCGAGCAACTCGGCGGTGTCGGTGAGGGCTGCGACGATCCGGTCGGCGCCGAAGATCGGCAGGCCGTGGCCGGACAGCATGATCTCGGGCCGGAGTGCGGCCATCTGCCGCAGTGCTGCCGCCCAGTCGGAGAGGTACCGCTGCACCTTCTGCGGGTTGCCGGCGTTGGGGACCGCCCAGATGAAGAGATCGCCCGGGTGCAGCACCTTGCGTTCGGGTACGTAGGTCCATGTGGCGTCGTCGGTCTCTCCGAGCGCGTGGTGCAGCTCGAACGTGTCGTCGCCGCGCGTGAACGTGAGGTGCCTCGCGTATGTCACGTCGGGGTCGCGGTATTCGCTCGGCCAGCTGAACTGAGGGACGTCGATGGCGAACTGCCGGCGGTTGATGGCGGTGTTCCAGCCGTTGGTCTTCTCGTAGCGGCGGAAGTGGTCGGGGAGGTCCTCGTGGGCGTACACGACGGGTCGTTCCCAGCCCTTGTCGGCCGACTCGGCGTCGAACAGGGCGGTTCCCAGCACATGGTCGACGTGGTGGTGCGAGTACACCGCAGCAGCGAGCGGGGCCTCAGGTCGCCACGAGCGCACGGTGTCGAAGACGGTGCGGCGGTCGAACGCGCCCCCGGTGTCGAGCATCACGAGGCCGTCGCCGGTGTCGAGCGCGTTGACCGAAGCGATCGATTTCAGTGTGAGGAGGCCGTCGTCGATCTCTTCGCTGGCGGTGGAGAACGAGCCGTCGTCGTGGTGGACGTGGACGGGTTGTACGGGGTGATGGGTGTGGACGAGTTCGCCTCGTCCCTGCCAGTGCTCCTCGGCCAGTTCTCGAATCGTCGCCATGGCCGGACTCTACGCGACCGCTGTAACGGTGGTGTCAGACACCACCGTTACAGCGACGGGTCGTGCGCGTGGCTGCGTCCGACCATCGGTCCGTCTGGGATCGGAGTCGCCCGGAGCCGCGAGGTGTCGCGAGACTTCGGGTCATGAACGTCACCGAGGCCGTCAACGCCCGCAAGTCCGTCCGTGCCTTCCTGCCCGATCCCGTCGGCGATGACACGATCGCCCGGCTGTTGACCGTGGCATCGAGGGCTCCGTCGGGTGGCAACGTGCAGCCCTGGCGGATCTACGTGGTCAACGGTGACTCGATGGCTCGGTTCCGCGAGTTCCTCGCCGATCGGCCGATCGAGCCCTCGGCGTACGACATCTACCCGTCACCACTGGGCGAGCCGTACCGTTCGTCTCGGTTCAAGGTGGGCGAGGACATGTACGCCACGTTGGGGATCGAGCGCGACGACAAGGCGGGCCGGCTCGCGCAATTCGCCAAGAACCTCGACTTCTTCGGGGCTCCGGCGGCGATCTTCTGCTTCATCGATCGCGGGATGGGCCCGCCCCAGTGGTCGGATCTCGGCATGTTCCTGCAGACGTTCATGCTCCTTGCCCAGGAGGCCGGGCTCGACACCTGCCCGCAGGAGGCCTGGGCGGTCTACGAGAACGCCGTGAGCGAGTTCGTCGGTGCGCCGGAGGAGCAGCGCATCTTCTGCGGCGTCGCGATCGGGCACGCCGATCCCGACGCACCGATCAACACGCTGACCACCGAGCGCGAGCCGCTCGACGTCTTCGCCCGCTGGGTCTGACCAACCCCCGAAATCCGCCCCGTTTCGTGCTCACGGAGTACCGGCCGGGGCATTTTTCGGAGTTTGGGATGATCAGGCGGCGATGTGGGGCATGTCGAGGCGGGCGAACAGGCGGTCGAACACGTTCACCCGATCGAACTGCATGGCGAAGCTTCGGGCGGCGTCGGCCGACTCGGCGCGGGCGTGAGGCGTCGTGCGGAGCACGGCGTCGTCGATCGCCTGGGCGATGCTCATCGGATCCGCGATCGGCACGATCGTCGCGTGGTCACCCACTGCTTCGGGGATGCCGCCCGTCGCGGTGGTGATCACCGGCCCGCCGCCTGCGAGCATCTTCTCGGCGAGAGCGATCCCGAACGTCTCGACGAACTCCGGCCGCGGTTTGCTCGGCAGTACATAGGCGGCGCTCCCGGCCATCAGGTACGTCTTCTCGTCGTCGTCGACGTCGTCGAAGAACAGGATGCGATCAGCTGCCGGCGACGCCGCCGCACGCGCCCTGAGTGCGTCGGCTTCCGGACCGGTCCCGGCGATCACCAGGGGGATCTGCTCGCCAGTGTGGCTCGCGGTGTATCCGTCGATCAGGTCGTCGACGCCCTTCGCTTTGGTCACACGGGACAGGAACAGGACGTACCCGTCGGCCACCAGACCACGACGCGCGAGCACCGGGTCGAGGCGCGAGCGGTCGACATCGGTGAACGTCCGGCTGTCGATCGCGGGGTACGAGATCGCCACCCGGTGCCGACACTGCTCGGCGAACGTCGTGCCGTGGCGTGCGTCGATCGCCGCAGCCGATTCGACGATCAGCTGTTTGGTGAACTCCGAGACCGCAACGCAGTGATCGTTCCCCAGGTACGTGGTGAGCACGTGGGCGGCCGCGCCGAACTGCTGCTCCTCCACACACGTTCGGACCACGTTGGTGATGTCGGATCCGACGGCCTCGGCGATCGTGGTGACGTCGCACGGCAGGCCGGTGCTTCGAGCGACTCGGAGCGCATCGCTCACGGCGGTGGCGTGAGGTGTGAGGTACAACGACATCGCCACCGTCGGCACGCCGTCGGTGAAGAGTTCGACGAGGCGTCCGACGAGGCCGCCGTAGAAGCGGGCGTCGGGCACCTTGTAGTCACCGACCGGGTCGGGGCGCTCGACGGTGATCCCGTCGCTGTAGGGCAGCACGGTGTCGAGTGGCTTCAACGGCAGGCCGGCAGCCTGCAGCGTCGGGATCGGCCACGTGACGATACGGACGTCGTCGAAACCGCGCTGCAGGGCCACTTCGGCGAGGTTTCGAGCCTCGCCGGAGTGACCGCAGATCACGGGATCGGCCCGGACGACGATGAC
>Ga0316197_10000638_pt1 | contig 24551 bp, 19 predicted proteins | sample OudBiesiAoxic_MG_FD_204939 | JGI IMG/M metagenome (GOLD analysis project Ga0316197, IMG submission 204939) | Coastal sediment microbial communities from Oude Bieten Haven, Netherlands - site A oxic | ecosystem: Environmental > Aquatic > Marine > Coastal > Sediment | place: Netherlands... | reverse complement strand
CATCCTTAAAACGCAGCACACCGACATTGTCCTGGTGCTGGGTGACCCACAGTACTATTCCCGCGCCGGTTTTACCGCGAACCACAATATCGAACCGCCCTACGAGCTGGACTACCCGGAAGCCTGGATGGCGCAGGAGCTGACCAAGGGGGCGCTCAAGCGCACAAAAGGTCTCGCGCAGTGTGCCGCGGCACTTAGCTCTCCCGAGCTCTGGTGACATCACAGCCAGGCAGGGCAGTGCCTGAAACACGCGACCTGGGCGACGCCCTCACCGCCGCCGACAATGGATCTCCGGCCAGCTGCTACAGCGACGCCAGCGCCAGTAAGGTAATAAAGGCGAACGCCATCAGCAACATGACGGCATCGACAAGCAGGATCACTATCGCCTTGCCCACGGCGCCCGCCACGCTGGAACGGTACGCTCTCATCAAGGCCAGTGTCAGGTACACGGCAGATATCAGCACCAGCGGAAAGCCTATACCCGCCTCGTAAACCCACGATGAAACCAGTGCACCAACAAGGTACAGCACGTAGGCAAAGCTGTGGAAGTGAAGCGAAAATACCAGGTGTTGCAGGTAGTGGAAGGGGGAGAACAGGTAACACACTCGCAGCAGCAGCGCGAAAGCCGGCAACAGGATAAACATGATCTGTGGCATGTATTCGACCAGCTGGCTCACAAATTCGCTTTGGTCACTTCCCAGCGTCTTTGCATTTTCTTCCAGGCGCTGCTCGAAATTCTTTAACCACTGCGGGCTGTCATCGTCAGAAAGCTCAAATCCAATATCAGCTGACACGCTGGACCTGCCATCGGTATCACCGAATCCTATCGGTGCGATCACAACATCGCCCTGCCCTGCCTCGCTGCCACTGACGTCCGGGTTGCCGGTAACAGCAGCGGGTGATGAGACACTGTCGGCAGAATGAACGCGGATGAAGTCGGCATTCGAGGCCAACAGGGATAAGACGAGGAACAAAATAAAGCTGATGATGAGATAGAGTCGAAACGGAGGAACATACCGGGCCCTTCGACCGGCAATGAATTCCGAGGTGAGAAAACCGGGACGAAACAACAGCGGCACCAGGGTCCGCCAAAGGCGTGAATCCCAACTGAAGACTTCTTCTACAGCCTCCCCCGCAACGTCCTTGAAGCTCAGGTCATTCGGCCAGTGCCGCTGACCGCACTGGCAACAGAAATTCCCGCGCAGGGGAGCATGGCAATTGCGGCAAAAAACAGGCGAATCCGTCATAATTTTGTGGTGCCGGCACGGTGAATCGAACACCGGACCTACGCGTTACGAGTGCGTTGCTCTACCAGCTGAGCTATACCGGCACGGAGGACGCAGAGTATAGGGCCACCGGGACGAGCAGGCAACAATCCGGCAGGCAGGGGCAATTGCCACTGGCGCAAAAAACAGTAACCATGTAACCGATGAAAGAAGAGAACCCGTCAGTGACAACCCCCGACAGTGATGCGCTACTGCCCCTATTGGCCCGCCGCACGCCGCTTTACCACGCAAACGTCCCCTTTGTCGTCTGCTGGGCACAGAAATCAGGCTGCACCGCAGTACTGAAGTGGTTTCTCTACCACGCGGGTTTGCTGGAGGAGGCGGCCAAATACAAGAGCGGCAATATGAGACTGGGGATACACAGTTACGAAAACAAGGTACTGAAGGCCAGGCCCGGTTATACGGAGGAACTGCTCTACAGCCTGCGCAGCGGCAAACCGGCAATCAATTTCATGCGCTGCCCCTTTGAGCGCGTATTCAGCAGCTACATGATCCTTAACAACAGCATGTTTCTGGAGATGACCAAAGGGGGAACCGTCACGCCGGGATTCAGGCTAAGGCAGTCCGTTCTAGAATTCATCTATGGTCAGTCAGAAGAGCTCAATAGCCCGCTGTCGTTTCGACAATACCTGTTGTGGCTCAAGGAGCAGGACGTCAACTCACTTGATCCGCACCACACACCGCAATATACGCCCTTGTACCGGCAGGTGCCGGTGACGCATTACAGGCTGGACGACTTTGACCGTGCGACAGCACAAGTCGAGGAGGCGTTTTCAATCGCAAGCAGCGAAGGGGCACAGCACACTTTCAGTTCAGGGCATCATCGTCACAAACGGCAGGTGCCGATAGCAGACGCGCTGGCTTTTCTCCAGAACGGCCTGCCGCTTGACCGGTTTCCCCTGCGGGGAGTACCGGTGGTCGATAGGGCGCTTCTCGAGGGCAGCGCATTCGAACCGATAATACGCGAGATTTTTGCAGTCGATATAGAAACCTATGAGGGCATAAAACCGCTCAGCAGGGATGTTCGAGCGTGAACGGGACCAGTCGAACGGTGATTCTCAAACCCGGGCACATTGTGAGTCATCGGCTCGACATGCGTCCTGGCATCGCTCACCTTACCGACCTCGATAGCGGCAACTTTACTGACACCTGCCGGGTCAATTCAAGATACGCCGATAAAGTCCGAGGGTGATGTCCTCCGGCAATTGCTCATGCACTCGCTCGAACCGGAACTCCAGCTTTTTCAGCAGTTTGATGCAGGCGGCATTATCTGAGGTGGTGATGGCCACGACCCGAGGCAGTGCCAGGGCCGTGCTGGCAAAAGACAAGAAACTGCTGGCCGACTCATAACCGTAGCCCCGAGATTCGTACGCCGGGAGAAAACCAAAGCCAAGATCTACTTCGTCCAGCGAGTCCCGCTTGATAAGGCCACAGATGCCGATGGGAATAGCGTCCGGCTTGAGCTGGACCAGATGCAGGCCCATCCCCGCCCTGCGGTACATGGTCATCATGGAGTTGGCGATAAACTCGCGCGCATCCCCGGCTGTCTGGAAATTTTTGTCAGCAATAAAGCGTTTGAAGGTGTCCGTGCTGTAGAGTCTGAAAATAAAATCCGCATCGGACTCGTCAATCCGTCGAAATGTGAGCCTGGCGGTTTCCAGTTGCCCCAGGTCCGTTCCGGTTGCGCTCATGCGGCACCGGGGAGTGGCAACTGCGCCAGCACCTGGCTTAAGCTCATCACGTCGGCATACTTCGCGTTCAGGTCGAAGAGATTTGCTGAATGGGCGTCGGGATTGCGATCGGCCACAGCCTCTGTTGCCAGTACCACGCTGTAGTCATACTGCAGGGCATCGACCACGGTGGCCCGCACGCAGCCACTGGTTGTCAAACCGGTGATTACCAGGGAGTCCACGCCACTTTCACGCAGGCGTTGGTCCAGGTCGGTACGGTGAAACGCACTGGCCCACTGCTTTTCTATTACGGTATCGCCATCGCGCACCGCCAGCCGGGAGTCCAGCTGCACCCATCTGGAGCCAGGCGTCAGCAGATCGAGGGCCGGGATCCGGTCACGAAAGACACGGGCCTGATCATTGCTGTAGTAAACTACGGTTGTAAGGTAGACCGGGAGTCCACGCGAGTGAAAGGCTGCCAATAACTCGTTATTGGCAGCCACCACCTCGGGACACTCCACCCCCAGTGGACAATCCGGGTCCGTAAAGCCATTGATGATGTCTACCAGTACAAGTGCCGGTTTTCGACCGAGGCCGAGGCTGTTGCCTTCCAGGTCCATACGCCCCTCTGATAACTCGTTGTCAGGCCAGTGAAATTGTTCGCCTAGATTAGCACCCCGGAAGCGACTATGCGTAACCCATGACGAAAACCAGGGCCATCAGAAAAGTAGAGCTCGGCGTGACACGCACCAGTCATTGACGGACAATCAGGTTTTCAATGAGAGGGTAACTGAGGATGGATAGTCTGATCATTCTTGCGGCGTTCGCCTGTGGTTTTGCCGCGCGCCAGATCGGCCAGCCCCCCATGGTCGGTTATCTGGTAGCCGGGTTCGGCCTGGGAATGGCCGGCTTCGACTCCTCGCCAGGCATTGAACTGATTGCCAATGCCGGCATTGCCATGATGCTCTTTATTATCGGCCTGAAGCTCGACATCAAGAGCCTCCTGCAGCCAGCCATCTACCGTTCCACCATTGAACACGGAGTCTCTTTCGGCCTGGTAACGCTATGTTTCCTGCTGTTTCTGGGTGCATTGGGCTTACCCCTGGTGTCAGACCTGGATTGGCAAGATGCCACCCTGATCGCCTTCGCATTGAGTTTCAGCTCCACCGTGTGTGCGGTGGCCATCCTCGAGGAACGGGGCGAGTTCAGGGTACGCCACGGCCAGATCGCCGTTGGCATACTGATAATCCAGGACATTATCGCAGTCCTGTTCCTGACCATCTCGACGGGCAAGATACCGTCAGCCTGGGCCCTGTTATTGCCACTGCTGTATTTTGCCCGGCCTTTTTTCAGCTACCTGCTGCGCGCCAGTGGACACGATGAAGTCTTGATACTGGCGGGCATTATTCTCACCTTCAGCGGGGCCTCGCTGTTCGAACTGGTCGGCATGAAGGCCGACCTGGGGGCCCTGGTATTCGGCATGCTACTGAGCGGCGATAAAAAAGCAGGCGAACTGGCCAAATCGATGATCAGCTTCAAGGACATTTTCCTGATCGGGTTTTTCCTCAACATTGGCCTGGCGTCATCGCCCTCCGTAGAGATGCTGACTATCGCCGTTGCGCTGTGCCTACTGCTGCCGATCAAGGGCGTGATTTACTTCTTTCTCCTGACCCGCCATCGTTTGCGGGCCCGGACCGCTCTGCTGGCCGGTATGGCACTCACACAGTACAGTGAATTTGGCTTGATCGTTGTCGCACTGGCCCTGAAACTGGGTTGGTTGTCGGAGAGCTGGCTGGCGACCCTGGCCATCGCCGTATCAATTTCATTTGTGATGTCTACCGTAATAAACGGCCGCTCTCACAGCCTGTACAGCCGCTTCAGGGACAGACTGAAGCGCTTTGAAAGCGTCACTGCTACTGAGCACGACCCCGAGGGCCAGAGCAGGGATGTCGATGTGCTTATTGTCGGTATGGGCCGGGTTGGATCCGGGGCCTATGACACCGTAGAGTCCCAATACAACCTGCGGGTTTGCGGCGTGGATACCGACAAGACCAAGATGCCCCAGCATCAGGCGGCGGGTCGCAGGGTGCTGTATGGCGATGCAGAAGACGCGGACTTCTGGGAGGGTATGCAAACCACCCACTATAAATTGGTGATGTTTACCATGCCCTCTCTTTCCGAAATGATAGATGCGGTGCAGCAGCTTCGGATTGCGGGTTACCAGGGCAAGGTGGCTGCCGTGGCAAAGTACGAGGACGAACGAGAAGCGATGAAAGCCGCCGGCGCCGACGTGGTGTTTAATTACTATGCGGAGGCCGGGGCGGGATTTGCTGAGCACACCTTGTCTAACCTGATGGACATTCTGCCGCAGAAACCGGCCGCGATGACCGAATAGGGCCGGTAAACTACACTTAGATAATACACCTCATAAAAATTGCGGGGCTGTCCCTGGTCGTCGACTTTGTGGGTGTGGCCCGCGATCTCATAGGGGAGCGTTAATCGATGATTGTATCCATTTTTCTGGCGGCAAAATCAGGTGGGACAGTGCGCGGCGTCACGGACGCTAAAGTGGTCGAGGGCAAAGGTTTTAGCGAAGATCGAAACTTCGGGCAGGCAGACTACCCGGGCCAGAATGTCACCCTCATTGAGAGTGAAGCGGTCGCACGCTTCAACAGTGAACACCGCCAGTCTATCGAACCGTGTGATACCCGGCGCAATATCGTCACTATGGGGGTGGACTTGAACGCTCTGGTGGGCAGGGAATTTACTATCGGCCAGGTGCGATTTCGGGGCATCGAGCTGTGTACGCCCTGCGCTTTCCTGGGGGAATCGCTGGAAAACGAAAGCATGTCCAGAACCCAGGTGGTGAAGGCGTTTCTAACCAGCGGGGGGCTCAGGGCCGATGTGCTTTCCAGCGGGACCATCGCGGTGGGCATGGCCATAGACACCTAGCCTGCGCCGCCACCACGGCGGTTTAGCTGCTCCCCACCACGAACGTGGGTTTAACCGGTGCCGGCAGGTGGGTTTGCTCTTCACAGGCCGCCCTGATCGATTCCACGTCACCCCCGAAATTGAATAACTCCAGTTTCTCACCCCGGGCGCCCGCCAGCTCGGTGCGCAGCGCGGTGGTTGCATTGGCTTCCACCGACCCATCATCCCCGATAACAACGCCGTAGCGTTTGGCACCCTCACGACTCACCAGGCGGCGTTCCACATCCAGCCGCACCAGTTCGGGATCTCTTGCCAGGGGGTCGCCCCAACCGCCGCCGCCCCAGGTGTTGAAATACAGCATGTCACCTTCCTTGACCTTGATGCCCTCGACCTTAGCCGGCAGCCACTGTTCGCTACCGTCTGCGCGCACCAGTCGTTTGGTGGAGCGCAAACCGGTCTCACCGCCCAACACCCCCCAGGGATACATCAGCCAGCGCTCATCATGAATACCTATTTCGCCGTCACACAGGAAACAGTACACCACACTGAGGCCGTTGCCGCCCCGGTGCAGGCCCGCGCCGCCGGAGTCGGCAATGGTCTCGTAACGTTCGATGCGCAGCGGGAAATAGGATTCGATGAACTCGTTGGGTACGTTGGTGAAGCCGGGCCAGAGGGAGTGTCCATCTGGCCCATCGCCGACGGGACGCCCCGGTATGCCGCCGAAACCTATCTGGAACAACTGGAACCACTCGCCCTTCTTGTCATACCCGGAATAAAACAGGTGAGGTGAATCGGAAAATCCCGCCGCGTTCAGCATCTCCTGCGGCGCGCCCATACCCAACAGTGCACCCAGCAGGTCGAAGATCCGCCCCAGTGCGTGGGTGCGACCCGATAGCGCCGCGGGAAATTTCGGCTTCAGCAATGTGCCCTCGGGTATACGCACATCGACGAGATCGTAAAAGCCGTCGTTGAAGACGATCTGGGGATCTACCACGTTGATGGTGAAAGAGCCGAAGAACATCTTGAACATGTCTTCGTTGAGATAGAAGTTAACGGAGCTCTGGGCCTGCGGATCAGTACCGTCGAAATCAAAAATGGCGATTTCGCCTTCCCGCCACATCCTGCACTTGATCTTGTAGGGCCCCATACCCATACCGTCGTCGCACAGGTAGTCCTCAAAGACCCGGGGCTCCTCCGGGATGAACATACCGATAATGTGCTTCATGGCGTCGTAATTGCGTTGCAGCATAATATCCATGGTAGCTACCAGCACGTCGTCGCCAAAACGCTGCGCCAGTTCCACACAGCGCTTTGCCGCAGTATTACAGGCGGCTACCAGCGCGTTCAAATCAAACCGGTTCCACTGGGGTGTGCGGACATTGTGCAGGATCAACTCCAGCAGGTCCGCCTGGAGCACACCCTTCTTGTAAAGCTTGATCGGTGGAATGCGTATGCCTTCCTGGTAGATGCTTGTCGCCTGGATCGGGATGGAGCCCGGCACCATGCCGCCGTTATCCGACATATGGCCGAACATGGCCGACCATGCCAGGTGCCTGCCATCCTTGAATACAGGCACCAGCACTACCCAGTCGGGCAGGTGCGACACCGCCGCATTACACATATACGGGTCATTGGTGAGGATGATGTCGCCTTCTTCTATCTCGGCATCGTAGGCTTCGAGAAACGGCCCAATGAAAGAGCCAAACTGGCCCACCACCATCTTGCCCTCGAGGTTGGCGATCATGGGAAAGCAATCGCCCTGTTCGCGAATGCCCGGGGACATGGCAGTGCGAAACAGCACCGCATCCATTTCCTCACGGGCATTGCGCAAGGCGTTTTCTATAATATCGACGGTCACTCCGTCCACATCAACCTTGCCAAACGGGGCCGCATTGCTCTGGATTATTTTTGCAGTCATATCGTAGATTCCCCTTACTCGCCTTTGACCGGATTGATCAGCAGGTTACCTACCGCATCTACGCGGGCGTCATAACCCGGCAGCACCACGGTAGTCGAATCCATCTCGCCGATTATCGCGGGACCCGGCACCACCAGACCCTCGTGCAGGCGGCTGCGGTCATAGATAAAAATCTCGTGCCATTGTTTCTCGAAGTAAAAGCGGCTGCTGTGCAGCCGGCACTCCTCCAGCGTGGTGCCCGCCTGCCCAGCCCGAAGTTCGGCTATGGCACCGGTGCGGGCCTTGGCCAGCGCCCGTATCATCAGGATTTCATGCCCATCACCCAGCTTGAAGGTAAACAACTGCTCGTGCTCATTGTCGAACTGGTCCGTGAGCAGCGCCACACCCCGGTCCCTGAGCTCCTGTTCGGTAAAGTCCACGGTTATCTGGAAGGCCTGCCCCACGTAGCGCAGGTCCGCCTGGTAGCTCACCTCGTGATCCTCCGCAGGAATGCCATCAGCCAGCAGCGACTCGCCCGCCCGCTCGCGCAGTTCTCCGAGATCAGCCAGTAGCTGTTCATCGCTGAGATCCCCTGCCATGGTCAGGTAAGTGCGGGCCGCCTCGTCCTGCACCTGTGTGGTGGCATCGCCGTAGGCACACAGGACACCGGGCCCGGGCGGAACGATCACCGGCCAGGCCTCGGTCAGTATGCCCAGGGCGTTGGCGTGCAGCGGACCGGCGCCGCCAAAGCCCACCAGAGCGAAATCCCGGGGGTCATAGCCCTGCTCGACAGAGACCAGGCGCAGCGCACCAAACATGGATTCATTGACTATCTTGCAGATCCCCTCCGCTGCCGCCATCAGGTCAATACCCATAGCGTCTGCAATTTTTTGCACAGCTGCCACTGAGGCCTCCCGGTTGATATCCATCTTGCCGCCCAGTTGCACATCGGAGGGCAGGTAGCCCAGCACCACATTGGCGTCGCACACCGTGGGCAACTCGCCGCCCTTCATGTAGCAGGCGGGGCCTGGCACCGCTCCGGCAGACTCCGGACCCACCCTCAGGGCCCGGGTGAGTTCCGGCACAAACGCGATGGAGCCGCCACCGGCACCAACAGTTCGCACGTCCACTGACGGGGCGCGAACCCGCACATCGCCGACGATCGTTTCGCGCCTGACCCGTGCACGCGACTGCTGGATAAGAGCGACATCGGTAGAGGTGCCGCCCATATCAAACGTCAGGATATTGTCGAAGCCCGCCCGGCTACAAAAATAGATAGCGCCGCTGACGCCCCCGGCGGGCCCGGACATCAGGAGATTTACTGGAGATTCTGCGGCGCCGCGGGCCGAGGCAAGGCCGCCGTCCGAGCGCAGGATAGACAACTGCGTGTCGTCCCCCAGGCGCTCTGCCAATGCAGCCTGCAGGTTACGTACGTAAGTAGCGACCTCGGGGCGAACATAGGAATTGACCACGGTGGTCTCGGTGCGCTCGTATTCCTGCATTTCGGGCACCACTTCGCTGGAGATGGAGATGGGCGTGTCTTTGAATATCTGCGCTGCAATTTCACGGGCCCTGCGCTCATGCTCACCATTCAGGTAGGCGTTGATGAAGCAAATGGTGAGAGCCTGGACAGATCCCTTGTCATGCAGTGCCTGCAGATCCCGTCGCAATGTCTCCTCGTCCAGCGTTCGCACGACACTGCCGTCAGCGCCGATGCGCTCACCCGCCCCGATAGTCAGCTCCAGCGGCGCCAGTAGCGGCTTCTTGACAAAGCTTACCCAGCCTCCGAGTCCGCCCGGGCAAAAGGAGCGCGCCACCTGCAGCGTATCCTCGTAGCCGCTGGTGGTAACCAGCCCGACTCGAGCACCCTTGCCGGTCAACACTGCATTGGTTGCGACAGTGGTTCCATGCATGACCCGATTAACGCTGGCGGGGTCTATGCCGGATTCATCGCAGATACGCGCGATCCCGTTCAGTACCCCGATAGAGGAGTCCTCCGGCGTGGAAGGTACCTTGGCGGTATGCGTCTCACCAGTGGATTCATTGATCAGAAGAAGATCGGTAAAGGTTCCCCCGACATCTACGCCCAGCCTGTAACTCATTGTTATCTCCTTAGGGGTGTACCCCTGCCCGCAGCCCGGACACCGGCCTTCTTCAGCGGCGCCAGCGCTGGTCTCGATGCCATCTCACTATGCGGACCCAGAGCCCGATCGCTTCGCCAGCCACGGTTTTAACCAGGGCTTGGCCCGCCCGCCCGGCGCAGTACCGGTAAGTTCTTCCGCAAGATCAGAGGCACGCAACAGCGCGTCAAGGTCGATACCCGTATCGAAACCCATCTGCTCCACCATCATGGCGACATCTTCGGTGGCGACATTGCCGCTGGCCCCCGGCGCAAACGGGCAACCACCCAGGCCGCCTATAGAGCTATCGAAGCGGCGGACACCCGCTTCCAATGCCGCGAAAACGTTCGCCAGGCCCATGGCCCGCGTATCATGGAAGTGGCAGCCAAGTTGCCCGGCCCCGGGTAGGCTCACCAATTCTTGCATCAGGCTGCGTACCTGACCCGGGTTAGCCGCGCCAATGGTATCGGCTATCACTACCTTGTCTGCGCCCAGCTTGAAGAATTTGTCGGCTGCCTCCACCACTATCGCTGGATCAGTGTCGCCTGCAAAAGGACAGGCGAAGGCCACCGAAATGGTCGCGATCACCTCGATCGAATCTGCCCTGGCCCGGGTCAGAATGTCGGCGGCAATCGACTCTGCCTGCGCCATGGTCATATTGGCGTTCTTGCGGGCCATTTCATCACTGGCGTACAGCACCATTGTGACCGACCGGGCGCCCGCTTCCCGGGCCAGTTCATACCCTTTCAGATTGGGGATGAGCGCCGTGTAGTGCACCCCGTCACCCAGGGGCAGCGCGGCCATCAGGGTATCCGTGCCAGCCATTGCCGGCACCGCTTTTGGTGACACGAAGCTTCCCACCTCGATACTGCCAAGGCCGGCGTCCCTGAGGGCCTTGATCAATTGCTGGCGCTGCTGCACGGAGAGAATACGCGGCTGGTTCTGCAAACCGTCTCGCGGGCCGACGTCCGTTATGACCACCTGCTCACTCATTTCCCGATTGCCAGCCTGTGTTTTTTCGCTACCAGGCACACCCCGGTCAAGCGATCACCCCATCCGCCTTAAGCTGCGTGATGCGGTCCTCGTCCAACCCGAGCACGTCCCGCAATATCTCGTCGTTGTGGCTGCCAATACCCTGACCGGGCCAGTCTGTGCGGCCTGGCGTGTCATCAAGCTTGGGCATGATCGCGGGAATCTTCAGTGGCTTGCCGTCTATTTCGACACTCTCGAACAGACCCCTGGCCTGGTAATGCGCATCCGTCATCATATCCTCGACACTGTAAATAGGGCCCACCGGCACCCGAACTTCCTCCAGCGTGTTAATGATGTGAGCCGACGAGTGAGCCGCGCACCACAGTCCCAGGGCCTCATCGATTTCCTTCTCGTGCTCTATCCTGCCAGCGTTGTGTTCCATCGCCGGGTTCGCGGCCATATCGGAGCGGCCGGCGGCGGTCATCAGGCGCTTGAAAATGGAATCACCGTTGCCACCGATCACCACAAACTTGCCATCGTCACAGCGGTACGTATTGGTGGGCACTATCCCGGTAACCGTGGTACCGGCCGGCTCGCGCACGACCCCTGCACCATCATACTCGGGAACAATTCCCTCCATCAGGTTGAACACAGACTCGTAGAGTGCGACATCAATCACCTGTCCCTTGCCCGAATCGGGCCTGGACCGCTGAATCAGTGCCAGACAGATACCCAGAGCCGCGTGAATAGCTGCCACCGTGTCGCCCATGCTGATATTGGGGCGAACCGGCGTCTCTCCGGGCTCCCCGTTGATATAGCGAAAACCGCCAAATCCCTCGGTTACCGAAGCGTAGCCCGGCTTGCTCGAATACGGCCCGGTCTGGCCATATCCGGATATACGGGCGTAAACCAGCCCCGGATTACGCTCTTTCGCCTGCACCGGCCCCAGGCCCCACTGCTCCATCAGCCCTGGTCGAAAGTTCTCGATGAGCACGTCAGCCGTTTCCAGCAATTGCAGCGCAAGTTCCCTGCCCTGCTCCGACTTCAGATCCAGGGTAACGCTTTTTTTATTGCGCCCGAGACTGCGGTACCACAGCGAGGTGCCGTCCCTGACGACGCGCCACCCGCGAACCGGGTCACCGCCGGGCGGCTCGACCTTGATAACCTCTGCGCCGAAGTAGGCAAGAATTGTTCCGGTAAAGGGACCAGCCAGCAACTGCCCCATTTCAATAACACGCAGGCCCTCTAGCGGCCTCTGCATTTCACTCATGCCAATTCGTCCTCTCTGGTTTCATTCCCGTTTTACGACTGGACTCCCCGAATCATCGCCGTCGGGCACACCGGCACCTGCCGGCGCCACCAAATTCCTGCCGGTAATATACCATCCGTATCCGCATTATCTCCCTACAAAATGTCCCGGCGCACGCTCGATTCATCCAGCCGTCTCTCGATAGCGTGATTACCTGCGCCCGCCTCGGGTATACTGGTACATCTATCCGTCCGGAATAAGCGCCATGACATGTCCAAAAGTTGTCGTCGACGTCTGCCTCAGAAATGACTGGGAATGCGATGGAGAACGGGCAACACTCAGGCTGGCCGGCGGGCGCCACCAGGTGCTGTCCTTTGAACCATTCCTGCTGGATGGTGATGACATGCTGCGCATAGTCACCGCGGTTGGACCCGTTGCAGCATTGTCGGCCATCCAACTCAACGCCGTCCTGGGACTCAACTCAAGTCTGGCCTACGGTGCGCTGGCAATCGCAGGTGACACACTGACCATGGTCGACACGTTTCTGCTAAGCGGTGACTGTCACGACCAGCTTGCGCGTGCGATGCACTTCATGGCAGAGACCGCCGATCGCTACGAGCGTGAGATCTACCACACCGACGTAAATTGAGTTCTTCCCTGACTGTTCACCCAAACGGGTGATTCGAACCAGTCCCCCGCCTAGTAAGCTGCGCACCAGAGTTAACAATGAGGATTGAGCATGGCCGTGAAACCCGTTGAGCTGGCAGGGACAAAGATTCTGGTTACTGGCCCCACCGGGCAAGTGGGACTGCCGGTTGTCGAGCACTATGCGAAGATAGCCGACGTCCACGCCCTGGCCCGCTTTAGCAAGCAGGACGACATAGATCGCATCGAGGCAATGGGTGCCACGGTCATCGCGGCGGACCTGTCGGACAGGACCGCTGTGGCAAAGATACCTGGCGATTATGACTACGTACTCAATTTCGCCGTCGTGAAAAGTGGCAATTTTGACTACGACCTGGCCGCCAATGCTGAAGGGCTGGGCAACCTCATGAGCCAATGCTCGACAGTCAGGGCGTTCCTGCACATATCCTCCACCGCAGTCTATGAATACAATGGCCATGAGCCGCGCAAGGAGAGCGCCCCCCTGGGCGACAATCATCGCGCAATGTTTCCCACCTACAGCATTTCCAAAATCGCCGCGGAGACAGTCTGTCGCTTCGTCGCCAGGCAGCGCGGTATTCCATGCACCATAGCCCGCCTGAATGTGCCCTACGGCGACAACGGCGGCTGGATGTATTTTCATATGTTGATGATGCAGCAGGGGATACCGATAGATATCCACCCCGATCGGCCCAACTGCTATAACCCCATTCATGTCGATGACTATATCGAGAAAATTCCCTACCTGTTGGGGGCGGCTTCGCCGCAGGTGACCACGACGAACTTCGGTGGTTCGCAACAGGCCAGCATCGAGCAGTGGTGCGAACTTATCAGTGAGCTGACGGGCTTTGAGCCCGTCTTCAATGAGACAACAAGCGCTTTTGGCAGCCTCGCCATCGACACTACCCGCATGCACGAACTCATCGGCGAGACCCGGGTAGACTGGCGCGATGGAATCCGCCGGCAGCTCGCCGCGCTGGCACCGGAGTTACTGAAATAGACGGCCGCTGCTTACTCGGCAGCGCCGTATGCACGGTAGCATCGACCTACCAGTATGGCCTTTGCCAGGATGTGGCAAAAGTCATGTTCGCAGCCACAAGCCAGCAATAGTTGGGCCGCAAACGCTACTTTTCTGCTACATTGCGCGAAACGGATGCTGAACTCTTAACAACGCCAACGGGCGGGAAATACCAGGGGTAATTCAAATGACAAAAAGCAGGCGCTGGCAGCAACTGAATTGGCAGGATCCGTTCCTGCTTGACCAGCAACTCACAGACGAGCAGCGCATGGTGCGCGATTCCGCGAGGCAGTACGCCCAGGGTAAATTGGCGCCCCGGGTACAAGCGGCCTTTCGCCAGGAGCAGACAGATCCTGCCATTTTTCGCGAGATGGGGGAGATGGGTCTGCTGGGGTCGACTATCGAAGGCTATGGTTGCCCAGGCGTGGACTACATTTCATATGGGCTGATTGCCCGCGAGGTAGAGCGGGTGGATTCAGGTTACCGCTCCATGATGAGTGTACAGTCCTCCCTCGTGATGTATCCGATTTACGCCTATGGCAGCGAGCCGCAACGGGAAAAATACCTGCCGAGGCTGGCTACCGGCGAATGGATTGGCTGTTTCGGGCTTACCGAACCCGACCACGGCTCAGATCCCGGTTCTATGGTGACCAGGGCTAGAAGCGTGGAAGGCGGATACACGATCAGCGGCTCCAAGATGTGGATAAGCAACAGCCCCATCGCCGATGTATTCGTGGTGTGGGCCAAGACCGATGATGGAAAAATCCGCGGCTTCATCCTGGAAAAAGGCATGGAGGGCCTCAGTGCGCCGAAGATCGAGGGCAAGCTGGCGCTGCGGGCGTCGGTCACCGGCGAGATCGTTATGGATGAGGTCTATGTCAGCAAGGACCAGCTGCTACCCGATGTGGAAGGCTTGAAGGGACCGTTTGGCTGCCTCAACAACGCTCGCTTCGGCATCGCGTGGGGCGCGCTGGGAGCGGCGGAAAACTGTTGGCATGCCGCCCGCGACTACGTGCTGGAACGCAGCCAGTTTGGTCGGCCGCTGGCGGCCAACCAGTTGGTCCAGCTCAAGCTGGCTGACATGCAAACCGAGATCAGCCTCGCATTACAGGGCTGTTTCCGGGCTGGCCAATTGATGGATGCCGGGCAAATAGCGCCAGAATTGATTTCACTGATAAAACGCAATTCCTGCGGCAAATCCCTTGCTATTGCGCGCCAGGCGCGGGATATGCTGGGTGGCAACGGCATCTCCGATGAATACCCGGTAATGCGTCACATGGTGAATCTGGAAGTCGTAAACACCTACGAGGGGACCCACGATATTCACGCCCTGATCCTGGGCCGCACCCAGACCGATATTCCGGCATTCTGAGCCGGTGGCAGCGTTGCGCCGCGCGCCCTTGCAGCCCTTGACCACTCCGGCTCGGGCTGCACAGCCACGTCAGGAAAAGCTGTCCCGGTAGCGTTCACGCAGCAGGTTTTTCTGGACCTTTCCCATGGCATTGCGCGGCAACTCCCGCTCGTAGACCACGCGCTTGGGTACCTTGAAATTCGCCATCTGCTGCTTGCAGGCGGCAATAACGGTTTCGGCATCCGGGGCATTCCCTGTCGCAGCTACTATCACCGCCACCACCGCCTCCCCGAAATCTTTGTGGGGTACACCAATGACGGCTGACTCCGAAACACCTTCCAGAGCATCCAGAAACTGCTCTATTTCCTTGGGATAGACGTTGAGGCCACCACAGATAACCATGTCCTTTGCGCGCCCCACAATGGATACATAGCCATCTGCTGAGATGCTCGCTTTATCGCCGGTATCGAAAAAGCCATCCTCGGTGAAGTCCTCGCGAGTCTTGTCAGGCATTTGCCAGTAGCCGGCAAACACATTGGGTCCACGCACCTGCAGGTCACCCGCCTGGTCGGGGGGAAGGCTCACACCGTCAGCGTCGACGACACGAACCTCAACCCCGGGCAGGGCTGGCCCGACGGTGCCGACCCTGCGTTCACCAAGCAGGGGATTGGAGGTATTCATACCCGTTTCTGACATACCATAGCGCTCCAGTATGGTGTGCCCCGTACGCTGCTGGAACTGCGTGAACGTTTCAGGCAGCAATGGCGCGGATCCCGATATGAACAGGCGCATGGAAGCGCATTGCTCGCGTTGGAAACCGGGATCGGCCAACAGTCGCGTGTAGTACGTGGGAACACCCATCATGACGCTGCAGTGGGGCAATGCCGTTTTGACATCAGCGACATCAAATTTATCCAGCCACAGCATTTGGGCGCCACTGAGCAAGACACAGTGAATAGCGACGAACAGGCCGTGAACATGAAAGACAGGCAACGCATGCAACAATACATCCTCCGGACAGAAGCCCCAGAGTTTCACCAGGGACAGGGCGTTACTGGCCAGGTTCGCATGGGTCAACATAATACCCTTGGGCCGTCCGGTGGTGCCTGACGAATACAACAGTGCGGCGAGGTCATCCGGTGCGCGGCTCACCGTGTCAAAGGTAGAACTACAGTCCGCTGCGGCCGCACTCAGGCTGCCGCTGCCGTCAGCCTCCAGCGTACATAAAGCCCAGGCGTCAGCCGCGGGCGAGAGCGATTCAAACAGCGCCAGGTCGCGTCCCGCACAGACCACCACTCGCGGCTTTGCATCCTCCAGAAAATAGGCCAGCTCAGCCGCCTGGTAAGCCGTATTGAGCGGATGGTAGACCAGCCCGGCCCTGAGACACGCCAGGTACAGGCACAGTACCTGAGGCGACTTCTCTACCTGCACCGTGACGCGGTCACCCGATCTGGCGCCCAGGCCAAGCAGGTAATTGGCGATGCTCGCTGAACGGTTCTGCACATCGGCATACGACCAGGCCTGACCATCGGGGGTTTGCAACAGCGGGCGTGAATGGTCCGCCGCAAACGCGCGCTCGATGAGCTCATAGAGGTTACCGTTGTCGTTGTTGTTCTCTTTTGCACTCACTTGTGTTGTTTCCCCATAAAACAATGCAACATTTTTGTCCCTGCCAAAGGCTCAATCCTCACCCGCCATAAACTGCGCATTGCTGATAAGGGCTTCGCAAAAGAGATAGGCCGTAGCAGCAATTAGCGCAACGCCAAATGACCCCGGCCAGTGCAGCCAGTCACTGGCCGGGATAGAAACCCGGGCAAGTGCCAGCGACGCTAACCCCGCGCAGACCAGGTTGCGCAACACCAATGCCCAACTCAACTGCAGGGGCGAATCCGGCCCTGAGCATCCACATTGCATGTCAGCACCGCCGAACAGGATTTTCAGCGCCATCAGGGCCCCATAAAACAGCAAAAACAGTGCAGCGAGGACCAGACCCAGGCGCTGCAAATGCGGTAGAACCAGTAACACAGCCACCACTGATTCAACCACAGCCAGCAGGTATACAGCTGGCGCACTGCCCGCAGTACCCAGATACCGCCCGATCAGAACCCGGTAAAAGTCCACAGCACGCAGTTTATGCAAGGCTGCGCGCGCAAACAGCCACGCCAGAAACCAGGCCAGGCCAGTTACTATCATTACTGTCTCCCCTCCTGCACTGGATTGCGCTGCCATGAAGGCCGCGCAGGGCCACAGTCTACCCCACCCGGAAGCGGGATGGCCCGTGCGCGCTGGTTTCTTAGGCCATAATGAACTCAAAAGCAGCGTGTTATATGCGGACTGGCAATAACTACTTATATCCGAATGAAACACCGCTATAACCAAATCGCATTGGCTTATACAGACATCGTTCCTAGACTTAAGCTGACGACCTGGCCGGATAAGCGACACGTCCTGTCCAGCAGAACCATCGCGTCGCGGCAAGGGCCCGGTAGTCAGATAGGTGAACCCGGATTTTCAGGTCATCTGTTGCCAGCGAGGGAGAGATGTCGTGTTTCAGACAAAGTTCGACTCCTTATCACGCAGCGCCCCCCGCTTCCGTTCAGCTCAAACTGCCCTACCCTGCCTGGCCGCCGGCATGCTGTACCTGCTGGCCGCTTGTACCGAGTCACCCAACGACGAGCTGGCGGCCTGTGCCCGACTGATCAAGGACGGTCCGCGTCCGGTGGCAGATGAACGGCAGGATCGTTTCCTTGGCAAGGTTGAAAAAGACACTGCCCTGTGTCGCGGCGGTCAGAAGACAGCGAGTTATCTCGATACGCCCTGGGTGGACTGGTCCAACTACTGGGCCGCGGGTGACGCCAGTTCAAAAAAAGAGGGGCCGGAAGCCCGAACGCTGATTGGCGACCATATCAAACCCAACGGCCGGGGGATCGACGGCTCACTGATGGACCTGGAATACCAGCGCATCGAATTGATCAAGTTTAACCTGTTCGACAACTACACCTACGAAACCTTCATCAAGGGGATTGGCGGTAAGCCAGGCTCCACCCGTAAACAATGGACTGAAATGAGACTGGCGCCAACCAGCCCGTATTATTCCGAAGTAGGTGGTGACGGGCCGCAACTGTGCTCAGGTGAACTGATTCGCTACCGCACGCTTACAGGGATCTGTAACGACATCCTGAACCCCAGGATGGGTTCCACGGGCACGCTCTTTGCGCGCAACGCGCAATTCGAAGCTACGTTTCCACGCCTGCAGAAAAGCGAACTTGTTGCAGCACGCCACAGCGACCCTGAACACGGCAATCGCCTTGGCCTGCTGAAACCCGACCCACAGTTAATCAGTCGCCTGCTCTTTTCACGCCCGCAGAGCCAGCCCATGAACTGCAATGAGGGTCGGGGTGTGGCAGACCAACCGGCGCTATCACACTGCGACTACATGAAAGCGCCCTTCTTCAACGTATTGGCCGCCTTCTGGATACAGTTCATGACCCATGACTGGTTTTCGCACATGCGTGAGGGGCGCAATGCACCTGGTCTCGAGCCGGTGGGCTGCGGTGCGAAGGCGCGCGCCCTGGGTTGTCGACCAGGGGACAGGCGTGAAGCGGCACTGATCGCGCAGGCAGGCGAGCCGGGCACTTTCAACTACGACGGCAGGGACTACCTGAAGCGGGCCTATAAAACCACGCCCAATACCGTTACCGCGTGGTGGGACGCCTCGCAGATATATGGCTTCGATGATGTTTCGAGCAAGCGGGTGATCCGAGATCGCAATGATCCGGCAAAGCTGTGGCAGCCCGGTGGCTACCTGCCCCTGTTTTCGGAGTGCATGCCTGACTGTCCGGTAGAACCCCAGTGGCAGGGGCAGGAACTTGCCGCTTTTCCTGACAACTGGAATATTGGCATGAGTTTTTACCACAACCTGTTCGTGCGCGAGCACAATACGATAGTGGATGCCTTCCGCAGCCGACAGCGGGAAACGCCGGACAGAGACTCCGGCCTCAGAAGTCCGTTAAAGCCGCAACATGTCATCAGTTATGCCCAGGCAAGCGATGAGGAGATATTCCAGGTAGCCCGGCTGGTGGTGTCTGCCGAGATCGCCAAGATCCATACAATCGAATGGACCACGCAGTTGCTATACGACGAACCGCTTTATCTCGGCATGAATTCCAACTGGTTTGGCCTTTTCAATGTCGAAGAAGATAATGTCTCTCAGGTGCTGCGAAAAATATTCCAGCGGGATGAAAACCTGCTGAGCCGCACATCGGCTCGCCTGGCGCGCTTGTTCGACCAGAATGTCGAAGGCGACAGCAGCAACACACTGTACTCCATACTGGCCTCGGGAGCCGGTATATTCGGTCTCAACAACAGCCGCCCGGAGGGACATCTGTGGTGGAAACACGATGCCTGGGACATCACCAATCCGGCCGATGTCAACGGCGGCGTCAATCACTTCGGCTCGCCCTTCAACTTCCCGGAAGAGTTCACCACTGTCTATCGCCTGCATCCGCTGGTGCCCGACCTTATCGAATTTCGCAACTACACGGACCCGAACACCATTTCCACGATGGTGCCTGTAGTAGATACCGCACGCGGAGGCAGTTCGGGTCAGATGCGTACCGGCAGCATGGCCAATTGGGGCTTGAGCATGGGACGGCAGCGACTCGGCCTGCTGCACTTGCAGAACCATCCGCTGTTCCTGCAGAACCTGGACATGCCGCACCTGGGCTCGCCCTCCGGCAAACTGGATATCGTGGCGCTGGATATCATTCGTGACAGGGAGCGAGGCGTACCACGCTTCAACGAATTCCGGCGACAGATCGGCCTGAAGACACTGACCAGTTTTGATGACTTTCTCGATCGCCGGCTGCCCTCCGATTCGCCCGCCGCACTGGCGCAACAGGAGATGGTCAAAAAACTGCGGCAGGTGTATGGCACACACAGCTGCGATGCCGGAAAAGTTATCAGCACGGCACAGACCGATGTTCAGGGCGAGTTTATCAACGACTGTTTTGGGCGGGAAAATGGCACCCGGGTCGACAACATAGAGGATGTAGATATGGTTGTGGGCTGGCTGGCGGAGTACACCCGCCCCCACGGGTTCGCAATATCAGAGACCCAGTTTCATATCTTTATTCTCAACGCATCGCGCAGGCTGTTCAGCGACCGGTTCTTCACCTCCAGCTTCCGCCCGGAGTTTTATTCTCACCTTGGTTATGACTGGGTCATCGACAATGGCCCACTTGACGACTGCCCCTACCCCCTGACCAAAAACAAGGATGACTCGATGGTCTGCAACGAACCCGACCAGTCAAACGGGCACCGTGTTATGGTGTCGCCGATGAAACGCCTGATGATGCGCAATATCCCGCAGTTGCGCGAAGAACTGATGCATGTGGTCAATGTGTTCGACCCCTGGGCCAGGGCCAGGGGAGAGTACTATTCACTGGAATGGCAGCCCAGGGCGGACGCCACCACAGACAGTGCGTTTTCCAACTAGCCTCATGAATCTACTCTACCCGTTACTGCTGCCGCTGCTGCTATGGGGAATGATCGGCTGTAGCCAGCAAAGCTCCAACCTTGGGCCGGGTGAGGAACGGCTGAGTCCCGATGAGGCAGAACACACTGCGGCGATGATAGAGGCCATCAAGGCCATCAGCCTGGAGCGCAATCCCACCGGACTGGTAGAGCGCTTCAACCAGGTCAAGACACTGGGCTGTTTTGATGCGAGTTTCGAGATACTGCAGGACCTGGGTAAAAAATTGGAACAAGGTATCTTCGTATCCGGCGCGCGCTACCCTGCACAGTTGCGATTTGCCAACGCCACCCAGCATGACGACAGGGAGGGTGACTTTCATGGCCTGTCAATAAAACTGCAAAACACGCCTGGAGAGTCGCTGTGGGGCGCCCACGGCCATCAGGACTTCCTGCTGAACAGTTACCCGGCATTGTTCGCCGCCGATCCGGGAGACTTTCGCGATTTCATCGAGGCTACCCGTGATGGGCAATTGTGGCGATACTTCGTCAACCCGACACATTTCTATTCCATTGGTATTGTCCTTGCAGGGCGCGCGGCAATCGATAACCCGTTTACGATACGCTACTGGAGTACAACCCCCTACCGCCACGGCGACGATACCAAAAGCGCCGTCAAATACTCTGTGCGTCCTTGTTCAGAGGCGCGCTCGGCCATCGATGTGAAGGAGCACCCTGACTTTCTGACTGATGTGATGCTGGCACAGCTGGAACAGGCAGAGGTATGCCTGGAATTTATGGTTCAGTTTCAGACTGACCCCAAAAAAATGCCCATCGAAAACGCCTCGGTGACCTGGAGAGAATCGGACTCACCGTTCATCCCGCTGGCCAGAATCTATATTGAGCAGGGACCAAAAACCTCCGAGCCGACCGCCAGCCAATGCGAGAGCCTCACATTCAACCCCTGGCAGACTTCGGAAGCGCACCGGCCGCTTGGCGGTATCAATCGGACCCGCAAACCCATCTACGCCGAGATCGGCCGTTTCCGAGAGGAGCAGAATCAACTGAGGTCAAGTCAGTAAGGTTGCCGGCCCCGACGAGCCGATTTATTACCCTCTGGATCGCTTGATTCAGCGCCGCGTATCCCCGCTCAATCGCCGGCCCAGTACCTGCTTCATCGCATCCGAGGTGCGCTTGCCTGGCCAGCCATCTACCCGCAGGGAGATGCCGTCGAAAGTGTTAAGAAAACGCTGCAGGTCCTCGGCGCGCTCCAGCGCATGATTCGCCAGGTAGATAACCGGCCCACTGTCAGCGCGGGCGTGCCCCAGTGGTTCGATTTCACCCATCTCTTCCAGGCGACGAATGAGTACTGCCGCGCCACACTGCCGTGATACCGCAGTGTCTGACCAGGTACCGTCCGCCACGTATTTGCCACTGCTGTAGTGCCGCGAAAACCCCCACAGGTAGGGGCTACACACATGCGGGTGATACAGCCTATAACCCCATCCGTTATACCTTTCCAGCTCATACAGGATACGCGGCAAGGTCCAATCCCGTACGGTGTGAAGCCGGTGCATCCGCAACGCATCCCTGGCGCTCTGCTCCCAGGTAAACGGCGGCTCACCGGTCGCAGGACGGCCTGCGGGCACACGTCGAGTGCGTTGTGTGAGGCGGTCGCCATTGTGCAGGTGACGGTCAAATCTCTGACCTGACTCCAGGGTATGCACCGCCGCTATGAAAAACCAGGGGACACCGGTATCCAGGCTGACGCGCTGGTAGCGCGGGCGCTGCGCGATGACGCGCGAGACCAGCGCATCCACCTCGTCAAAACGGCGTTGGGACATCTCACAACTGGCATAAAGCTCGCTGTAATGTGCCTGCAGCCCGGGAGTCAGTCGAACGCCTGGCATAATGCCTCCTCGTTTTACCAACGCTCTTAGAAATGGAGGTCCTCCGGCTTGAAAGGACGCTTGGGTGGCTTGCCCAAAATGGTCTTGAGCAGGAAGTTCATCGAGTGTACGTCGTTGTCAAATCCCCCATGGCTTTTGCTGCGGGTCCGGCTGCCGGTCACACCATTCGAATGGTAGATCTGCGGGGGATTTTTGGACTCCTTCAGTTCTTTTTCAAACTTCTCCATACCCAGCAGCGGCAGCTTCTTTTCACTCTCAAAGGCATTTGAAACCAGAAAGAGTAGAGACTTGCGATACGCGAGTCTTGAGCCTACATAGTCGTCTTTCTCCAGCTGGTGTTTCAGATTAAGAATAATCAGCTTCCCCAGCCGCAGCCTGTGTTTTTCGTCGAGAATACGCAGGTAAGTCTTGTGGTAGAGGTCCACGGAGCATGCCGGTGCCATCAGGGTTGCGGTGGAGAACTCCAGGTCATGGTTCTTCAGCGAGGACAACATGTGGGCGAACAGTATCGCGCCGGTACTGTGCCCGGCAAAGTGGAAACTCTTGCGACGATCATCGGGCGCGGCGCGCAGTGCATCTATAAAGTATTTGACCGACTCCAAACCCGCCCCGCCCTTGGCGAACGCGTCGTTAGCGTCGGCTTTCATTTCTTTCCACAACAGGGTACCGGGCTTGCGAATCAGGTGTTCCACCATTTTGTCCAGCCAATCGGTGGCGCCACCCACCAGCTCTCCCGCCCGATCACCCTTGCCGAGAACCAGGTCCTTCATTTCCTCCACCAGCCCGGTGTCGTACATGATGTGAAAGGGGTAGATGCCATTTTCCTTGAATACCGGCTTCATGGCTTCGATACGTGAAGCAGAGTCCTTGGGGGAATTCAATCCACCGTGCCCGTACAGGAGTAAGTGCTGGTATTCCTCACTTTTCGCTACCAGCTCCGCGGTTTGCTTGACATCAAAGGCCGTGCTCCAGTAGCGATCGGTTTCGGCAAAACGCCCATCGTCTACATGCACAAAATGCCCGGCTATGGTGTCACGCAGTGGCGCCGACTTTTTTGCGGCGCCCGGCTGCCGTTTTTCATTGAAATTGATCAGCCGCGACGACAGTGGCCGCATGCCGAAAATCTGGGGGGTTGGCAAAGCGAGCCGGAACACCCAGGCGTCCATCACATTTTCAATCCAGTCCTCATAAGTCCACAAGGCCAGGCCATTGTCACCCCACTTTTTGCCCCAGGAATTCTGCACCCAGAAGCCGCGCTTGTTGTAACCGATAATCGCAAAGGCATGGCCGCCCGATTCCGGCTTGTGCTTGACGATCTCGCCGTCAACCGGCGCATCCCAGCCCGGGTGATAACGGGCTGACGCTACCACAGCGCCGACCTCCATAATCGCCGAATGATAGTCGCTGACAACCGGCCGCAATCGATAATAGGCGCCCAGGCTATTTGCCCGCGCAGCCTTGGCCCGCTCTATCGTGAGTTCACCCCGTTCAGCAGGGCGCGTACTGAAAGGCCAGAGTTCAGCGGGGCACACGCCCATTTCCTTGAACCCATGAATAGCGCCGCGCAGGCTGGAGCCGTCGTAGTCCTCGCCCGCCCATTCATCGTGACGCCGGGCCATTTCATACAACATCCGCTCACTGACCTTCAGGGATATATGGCTGCGCCGGTTTATCAGGTTGATGGCCGCAGCCAGGGCAAAACCCGTGCAAGCACCCTCGCTCCCCTGGTTCAGTATGTCCACATCCGTATACGGTGGGCTCTCGGGGTCCAGCTGTATCAGCGCAGGCCGGTAAATCCAGTCTCGTGCGTCGGGATAATCTGTTTGCACATTGGTTTTTCGCGAAGCCATACGGTCATCCCCTGATGCCAATCAATTCGTCTGAGCAGTCTAGTCGAGCCCGGCTGTCTGGCAGAGAACATAGAGTAATAACACTGACCCCATATATGTGATCGAGACATAAACCTGATTAGAGTTAACACCGGGGCATTGATTACAACTGTGTTTCCAGCG
>Ga0316197_10000636_pt1 | contig 24567 bp, 22 predicted proteins | sample OudBiesiAoxic_MG_FD_204939 | JGI IMG/M metagenome (GOLD analysis project Ga0316197, IMG submission 204939) | Coastal sediment microbial communities from Oude Bieten Haven, Netherlands - site A oxic | ecosystem: Environmental > Aquatic > Marine > Coastal > Sediment | place: Netherlands... | reverse complement strand
GAGGACCAGGCGCTGTTCAGCATGATGCGTACGATCCCGTTCCCTGCCCGCCGCAGCCCCAGAGGGTCCTTCGAGCCGCTGGGACGCTCGCCAGCGCGGATCAACTCGGCGATGCTGTCGATCTTGTCCGCGACGGCCGTCACCTGCCCCACCAGCGACTCCGGCAGCTCGTCGTCCCGGCCCAAGGGCCTGTAGTGCTCGTAGACGCCTCGCGCCACCGCGGCATCGGCTCCCTCGGCCGCCAGCATCAGTCCTCCGACCTCCCCCTGCAACTCCGGAAACTCCCCGACCGTCCCCGTCACGAGATCGTTCTTGCACAGTCGGCCCGCCGCGCGGCACTGGTCGACCGTCGGCTCCGGCAGGCCGAGCAAGGCGGCCAGCTGCGCCGCGCGCTCCGCCACACGCTGCGCCTTGTCCGCGTAGGTGCCGGCCTTGCGGTGGAACACGACGCCCGTGAGCTTGGCGGAAAGCGAATCGAGGGAGACCTTGCGATCCTCGGTCCAGAAGAAGCGGGCATCTTCCAGGCGCCCGCCGACGACCCATTCGTTTCCCCTGCGGATGTGACCCGACGGATCCCGATCCGTGTTGGCCGCCGCGACGAAGGCCGGCAGGAGTCTGCCCTCTCCGTCCTGGACGGAAAAGCACTTCTGGTGGTGTCGCAGGGTGGTGACCAGCAGTTCCCGAGGAAGGTCGAGATAGCCGGAATCGAAGTGGCCGGTCACGACGCCGGGCCACTCGACGAGGTCCGCAACCTCTTCGAGAAGCTCAGTGTCTTCGACGACGATGCCCTCGGCGGCACCGGCAGCCTCGCCGACCAACGCTTCGATGCGTTGTCGTCGCAGACCTGGGTCGACCAGAACGGCTGCGTCCTGCAGCACCCGGCCGTATCGATCGGGGTGTGCGACCTCCACAACGCCACTCGAAAGGAAGCGGTGTCCCCTGGAGTGGCCCGACGCTTTCGCGCCGAACAGTTCGATCGGCAGGACGCTCTCGCCATGCAACGCCAACAACCAGTGGACCGGTCGCACCCAACGCCAGCGTCCGTCAGCCCAGCGCATCGTCTTGGGAAAAGTCATCTCCGCGACGGCCGGAGGAAAGGTGCGAGCGAGTACCTCTCCGATCGCCTGGCCGGAAACCTCGCGCGTGAAGCCCACGTAGCTCCCACGCTCGGATTCGATGGTCGTCAGTGTCGCCGGGTCGATGCCGTTCTTTTTCGCGAAGCCGATCGCCGCCTTGGACGGTTGTCCGTCGTCCAGGAAGGCGACTTTGGCCGGCGGCCCCAGCACTGTCTCCTCGCGGTCTTGCTGGCACGACTGCACGTTCTCGACTCGGACCGCGAGTCGCCGGACGCCGCCCCAGGCGACGTGGTCGCCGTGGGCCAGGCCGGCTTGATCCAGGATGCCCAGCAGTCGACGCTCCAGTTCGATCGCCGCGTTGGCGATCATGCGCGCGGGGATTTCCTCGCACCCGATTTCGATCAGCAAGGGATGTCGTGTATTCGCCATGGCTACCCTCGTCCGGCCTGGGACTGGCTGCCGGCCTGGCGTGTGATCAAGGGAAAGCCCCTCGCCTCGCGCTGAGCGAGGTAGGCATCGGCGCAGCGGCAGGCCAGGCGCCGGATACGCTGGATGCTCGTTGCGCGCTCGGTCACGCTCAGTGCGCCCCGCGCATCGAGCACGTTGAACAGGTGAGAGCATTTGAGGACGGCTTCGTAGGCAGGAAGTACGAGCGGATCGGGACGCTGCTCGCCGTCATCCTGCGAGACTCGTTTCAGCAAGCGCTGCGCCTCTTGTTCCCACGCATCGAATTGCCCCCTCAGCAGGGCCACGTCGGCACCGTGGAAGGAGTAGGCCGAGTGCTCTACTTCCTCCCGGTGGCGCACATCGCCGTAGGTCAGAGCGTCGTTCCACGGGATGTCGAAGATGTTGCGGATGTCGTTCAGGAACATGCAGATTCGCTCGATACCGTAAGTCAACTCGACCGAGATCGGCGCCAGTTCCTGCCCCCCAGCTTGCTGGAAATAGGTGAACTGCGAGATCTCCATGCCGTCCATGACGACCTGCCAACCGACGCCGGCCGCACCCAGGGTCGGCGATTCCCAGTTGTCCTCCTCGAAGCGAATGTCGTGCTCGAGTGGATCGATGCCGAAGGCCCGCAGCGAGCCCAGGTACTGATCCTGAACGTCGAGAGGCGCCGGCTTGAGAATCACCTGAAACTGGTAGTGCTTGTAGACCCGCATCGGGTTCTCGCCGAAGCGACCGTCGACCGGTCGGCGCGACGGCTGACAGTACGCCACGCTCCACGGTTCGGGGCCCAACACTCGGAAGAACGTGTCGGGGTGCATCGTTCCGGCGCCGACTTCGACGTCGTAGGGTTGCTGCAGGACACAGCCTCGCTCGGCCCAGTAGGCCTGGATCGACAGGAGCAGTTGCTGAAAGTTCATCACGTTCCGATCTCACCTTCTCCGCACGCGCCCGCCGCCCTCAGGTGACGGTAAGTGCGAAAGCGTCGTTCCACGAAACTCTCCAGAGTCCCCCGGAGCAGAGACTCCAACGGACTACCCGCGCCCACGGTCCTTGGGCGGGCATCGACCTGTGACGGTGGCTTGCGGCGCACCTCGTCCAGAAATGCGAGTTCCGCAGTGCCGAGCGTGCGACCCTGTACTGACTCGCCTCGCGCACAGTCCCTGCACCGCACGTCGCCATCGGGATCGACGCGAGGCCGGCTGTTGGCATCGAGGGAAGCACTGCAGACCGCGCAAGCCTGAAGGTCGGGCAACAGCCCGTGTACGCGCAACATCCAGTACTCGAAGTAGCGCACCATGATCCAGGGGTCGCCCCCACCTTCGAGCGCCTCGAGGATCGCGCCGACCAGCTTGAACGCCTTTTCGTCCGCCTGACCTTCATGCGCAAACGATTCCGACACCTCGCTGAGGACCGCGCACGCGGCCTGCACGCGCGGATCGGACTGCATGCCGGCGTAGGATCGAACACACTCCATCGAATCCAGGCGATGCAAGTCCCGTTGCGGCTTTTCCATCCAGGCCGCCCGCACGTGCGTCAACGGCTCGAGCGTGCCCCCGAACCGCCTGCGGCTCGAGCGCGCCGCACGCGCCACCCCTCGGACCTTGCCGTGCCCGCGGGTGAACAGGCTAACGATCAGGTCGTTTTCGCCCAACTCCTGGGTTTTGAGCACGAAGGCCTCGTCGTTGAGCCGTGTCATACCGTTGGCCTGAAATGCGGCATCATAGCGTAGAAGGCGCGCGGAACGCACCGCCGCCGGGAGGCGGGGAAAGGCAGAGCTTCAGCTCAGTCCGAGACGCTGCAGCATTCCTTCATCGTCGCGCCAGTGTTCGCGAACGCGGACCCACAGGCGCAGCATGATGCGACTGTCGAGGAAGCTCTCCAGTTCGCGCCGCGCCTCGATCCCGACCTGCTTCAGCAGCTGTCCTTCCTTCCCGATCACGATCTTCTTCTGCGAGGTCCGCTCGACCAGGATCGAGGCGTCGATCTCCAACAAACCGTCTTCCCGTTCGTTCCAGCTCTCGACGATCACGGCGGTCGCGTGAGGCAGTTCCTGACGCGTCGACGCCAGCAGCTTCTCACGAATCCACTCGGCGGCCAGAACACGCTCGGGTTGGTCGGTGAGGTAGTCCTCCGGAAACAGCGGCGGTCCTGGGGGCAACTGGTCCAGGATGGCCTCGATCAGCCCGTCGCAGCCTTCACCCGTCTTGGCCGACACGGGAACGATCGCACCGAAGCCCCAATCCTCTTCGGCCAGTGTTTCCATCAGCGGCAGCAGACGGCTCTTGGGCCGTACGAGATCGACCTTGTTCAGCACGAGCAAGCGGTTGGCGCAGCCCCTCTTGACCTGTTCGGCAGCTCGCCGGTCGCCGGGGCCGAAGCCGCGGGCGGCATCGATGACCAACGCGGCGAGATCTACCTCGCCAACCGTTCGTCCAGTCGCATGGATCATCGCGCGATTCATCCGGTGTCTGGGCTTGTGCAGTCCGGGGGTGTCCACGAAGATGATCTGGCCCCGTCCCTCGACGGTGCGTGCGCCGTGGATACTCTGGCGCGTCGTCTGTGCCACGTCCCCGACCGCTGCCAGCTTGACCCCCACCAGGCGATTCAGCAGCGTCGATTTTCCTACGTTGGTCCAGCCGACGAGGGCGACGAAGCCCGATCGCGATCCGCCAGAAAGATCCTTCTCGCTCATCTGGCGCTCGATACTTCTTCGGACGGATCGGCATCGCGCGCGCGCACACGGAGCACGCGACGATTGTCGGCCTGCAGCACCTCGATGTGCAGTCCGTGGGTGGTCAGCGTCTCACCGACCCGCGGCACCCTTCCGAAACCCGAGACCACGAGACCGCCGACGGTGTCGAAATCACGTTCCTCGAACTCGACGTCGAACAACCGCTCCAGTTCGTCAACGTGGGCGACAGCGTCGATCAGCCACGATCCGTCGGCCTCCGCGTGAATCAGCTCTTCCTCGTCGTCGTGTTCGTCCCGGATCTCACCTACGATCTCCTCCAGGACGTCCTCGAGCGTGACCAGGCCGGCGATGCCGCCGTACTCGTCCACGACCAGCGCGATCTGCGTCTTCTGTCGCATCTCGGCCAGTAGGTCGCCCGCGGAAAGCGTCTCAGGTACGAAGACCGCGGGACGGAGAAATCGCCGAATCGGTTGCTGGTCTTGCTTTCCTTCCCAGGCCTGAAACAGATCGCGCGAGTGCAGGACGCCGATGACGTTGTCGATCGAGCCCGAATAGACAGGAAGCCGCGAGTGCGCCGCGTCGAGCAGCGTGCGCCGGGCCTCCTCGACGGCCGTCTGGACATCGAGCGCGACGATCGCCGTCCGCGGTGTCATGATCTCACGCACCAGCGTCTCGTCGAGATCGACGATGCCACGCATCATCTTCCCTTCTTCGGCTTCGAGTAAACCGGCGCGTTCACCGACCTGGATCAACGCCTCGACTTCCTCTTCCTGCTCCTCTTCCCGTTCCTCGTCCGAGCGATGCTGCCTTGCGTCGATCTTCGACAACAGCCTCTGCAGGGGGACCACGACGGGGTAGAGCACAAAGTAGGCCGCGCGTACGAGGCTGGCCGTCGTTCTGAGCGTCTGGCGGGGTCGCCACAACGCGACCGTTCGAGCGAGACAAGCCTGGAGCAGCAGCACTCCGACAAATGCGCCTACGAGAAGACCGCCGACGATCGGTAATCGCAACCCGGCCCCGCGGGCGGCCAGCGCGATCAGCGCTGTCGCAAACAGGAGGCTCAACTGCTGGGCCATGATGGCAGCCGTTCGGTGGGCGGAGGTCGGGCGCTTCAGGTCCTCGAGGAAGGCAAAGCGCGGACCCGCGTCCGAGGCCATGCGCCGCAATGCCATAGGACTCAGGGACGCCATGGCGATCAGAGACAGTGACAGCCCGAGATCGACGAGAAAAGACAGTCCGGCCAAGGCCAACACCAGGCCGAGTTGCATACCGTCCCACGAACCGCTCACGCCTGCCTCCGGGCCGTCGAGTCTTGCTCGCTCGCCAACAGGATTCGGTCGAGTTGCCTCTGCAGTCGCATCATCTCGCCCGAGTCGCGCTCGTGGTCGTAGCCCAGCAGGTGCAAGTACCCGTGAAGCGCGAGAATCTCGATCTCCCGATCCAGCGAATGGCCCATGCGCTCGGCCTGGCGCGCCGCCGTATCGACCGAGATCGCGATGTCCCCCAGGTAGCGCTGCTGCGCCGGCGAACCGTCGTGAGTACCGTCGGGAAAGGAAAGCACGTCCGTGGGTGTGGATCGGTCTCGGTACCTGCGATTGAACTCGCGCATCTTGCGGTCCGACACGAGACAGATCGCAAACTCGCCTGCCTCCTCCGGCGGCCGCACCTGAAGTACGCGGAGCATGAAGGAGTGAAGTCGCGAGCGGTCGACGCGCAGCGAGCGTTGGCGATTGATCACGACCACACTGGTCTCAGACGCCACGGGACACCTTTCGATCTTGCGGGTCGGCCGTGGGCTTCGGTGCCGCTCCCTTGCGGCTGAAATCGAAGCCGGGGTAGTCGACACGACGATGATACATGCTGACCAGCAGACGGAGGAACGCTTCCTGGATTCGCTCCAGGTCGGCAAAGGTCAACTCGCAGTGGTCGAGCTGGCCGTCCAGCACGATCGAGTTCGTCACCGTTCGAATCATCTCGCGCAGGCGGTTCGGCGACGGTTCCCCGACCGTCCGGGCGGCGGCCTCGACAGCATCGGCGATCATGAAGATCGCGGCCTCACGTGTCTGCGGCTTGGGTCCCGGGTAGCGGAAGTCCTCTTCCTTCACCGGGCCCATGGTCGGATCCGACGCCTGCTTTGCCTTTTCGTAGAAGAAGCTCATCTTCTTGGTGCCATGGTGTTGAGGAATGATGTCCACGACCTGTTCGGGCAGTCCGGCCTCGCGCGCCATCTTGATCCCGTCCTTCACGTGGGACGCGATGATCAGTGCGGACATGGAAGGCGACAGGCGATCGTGCGGGTTGATGCCCCGTTGATTCTCGACGAAGTATTCCGGGTGATTGATCTTCCCGATATCGTGGTAGATGGCTGCGACGCGGCAGAAAAGAGAATTTGCGCCGATCGACTTCGCCGCTTCTTCGGCCAGAGTGCCCACGACCAGGCTGTGGTTGTAGGAACCGGGAGCCTTGATCGCAAGTTGCGACGCCAACGGGTTGTCGATGTTCGAAAGCTCGAGAAGCCGAACGTCGGTCAGCACCTTGAATAACCATTCCAGGATCGGCAGGGAGAACGAGACGAGCAGTCCGGTCCCCAGCGCGCCGCCGATGAACGCGAGCGCGCTGCCGTAGACTTCTCGCGCCAAAGGCTCCGCACCGTCCCGCAGGATCTCCAGTGCCAGAACGCTGACCGCGCCGACACAACCCACGACCAATCCGGGACGTAGCAACGCGGCGCGATTTCGGTAAGTCGAGATCGCGTAGACGCCGCTCAGTTGAACCACGAAGGCCCACAGCGTCAGCTCGAAATCGGCTCCACGAATCCCTCCGAACAGCACCGCGGTGAAGGCCGCGTAGACGGTCGCCACGCGCCCGTTGGCCAGCAGGGCCACCAGGATCGCCCCGGCGGCGAGCGGGACCAGATAGTTGTAGCTCGGCAGCGAGTTGAACGGTGCGGGCAGGCCCTCGGTCACCTTGGAGGCCAGCCACATGATCGCCTGGGTCAGCAGCAGCATCGAGAGCATCAGCATGACGAGCAGAGCGTGCAGGTGCTCGAACTTGCGGAACCTCCGTTGGTGGTAGCTGCTGTAGCGGTAGATGAAGAAGGCCAGCATGCAGAGCAGCAGGAACAGGCCGAGTACTTCCACCGCGCGAAAATCCCGACGGCCCTGCGTTTGCGCAGCCTCGAGTTTGAGCAGAGCATCCTGGGTGATGCGCTCGCCCTTGCGAATCAGCAGGTCGCCGCTGGCGACACGCACCAGCACGGGAGGAACGGCCGTCGCGGCCGACTCGCGCCGACGGTAGCTCGCCTCGGAATCCAGGTAGACGTTGGCGTCGATGAAGGAAGCAGCGAAAGCGATGATCGTCTCTCGCTCTTCTCCTTTGAGTGTCAACTGCTCGTGAAGCAAGCCCTCCAGATCGCGGCGGGCTTGCTGGACGTCGATGATCGCGTCGTAGTCCTCGAGACGTTTGGCGCGCTGGCCGGGAAGCTGGACCAGCACGATCGCCGCCTCGCGCTCGAGCAGGGCCTTGTTGCCGATGATCATGCGGCCCATGACTCGACTGACCGCCGAAGTCAGGGGTCGTTCCAGGGCCACCTCGGCATTCCGGTTTGACAGGATCTCGATCACCGGCTCCGGGACGCGACCGGTCAGGCGCAGTGCCACGGCCGTCGCGGGGTCCTGGCTCTCGTCGGCGGCTGCCTGTTCGACGGCCTCGCGCGCGTCCCCGAAGACCGACGCCAGTTGCTGGGACAGGAGCAGGCGACGCTCGGAATCGTGAATGTAGACGTCAACGATCTCGTTACGTGCCTGCTGGCGTCGCTCTTCGCTCAGTGGCTCGTCCACGACGTCGACATTGTACGTGGCTCGGATGTCCCGCTGGGCGATCTGTCCCACGACGTACTGCTCGTAGCCCGGACCGCATCGTTGGCTGCCCACGATGGACAACGTCACCAGTACGAGCGACGCCGTCCAGAACAGATCCGCGTTCAGAACCTTGTCCGCGGCTCGACGGAAGCGGCCACGAACCCGGGAAGCCAGATTGAGTTTGCGCGTGGGCCGCTGCGCCGTGACGTTGCGTCCCGTCCCGGTCGGCTTCTGAGGAACGTCGCCTTTCACGGGGAACCCTCCCCGCTTCCACCGCGAGCGCCCGGACGCCGTGTTTCCTCTCGTCGATCGTAGGCCCGGACGATGCGCTGCACCAACGGATGCCGAACCACGTCCGTCTCGTCGAAGTAGACGAATTCGATCCCTCGGATGTCCCCGACCACGGCCTGGGCTTCGACCAGCCCGGAGACTCGGTCGGCCGGCAGGTCGATCTGCGTGACGTCGCCCGTCACGACGGCCTTCGATCCGAAGCCGATCCGCGTGAGGAACATCTTCATCTGTTCGGTGGTCGTGTTCTGTGCCTCGTCCAGGATCATGAACGAATGATCGAGCGTACGCCCACGCATGAAGGCCAGAGGGGCGACCTCGATCGTCCCCTGCTCCATCAGCCGCTCGGCGAGGTGCGGCTCGAGCATGTCGTACAGCGCGTCGTACAGCGGTCGCAAATACGGATCGACCTTCGCGGCGATGTCCCCAGGCAGGAAGCCCAGACGCTCACCGGCCTCGACGGCGGGTCGCGCCAGGATGATTCGTTTGACGCGGTTCTTGTTCAGCAACGCCACGGCCATCGCGACGGCCAGATAAGTCTTGCCGGTGCCGGCCGGCCCGACGCCGAAGACCAGGTCGTTGCCACGGATCGCCTCGACGTAGCTCCGCTGGTTCGTGGACTTCGGAATAATCGTTTTTTTTGGTGAGGCCTGGATACTGGAGTCGACGAAATGCTCGGAAAGCCGGCTTTCGGGGTGTCGCCGCCTCAGGGAGACCGCCGTGCGGAGATCCTCGCGTCCCAGGTGGACACCGCGTTGATGCAGGTCGTCGAGCTGACGGAGCAATTCACCGACGTCGGCGACTCGACGTTCGGCGTCATCCCCTTCTGCTCGAACGGAAACCGCGTCCCCACGCGCGGAGATATGAACCTGGAATTGCTTCTCGATGAGACGCAGCGCCTCGTCGTAGTGCGCTGCGATGGCCTCGATGACTTGGGGATCGAGTGTGATGGTCTTCATGGGTCGGGCGCGCTGGCGGATGCAACCTGTTTGATGCATCCTCCACATCAAATCGGGGGGACAGGAAGCCTGAAACTCCGGCCTCCGGTCCCCCCGCTAGGTCTTGCGCTACCCGCGTTTCCTCCGCTGACCAACCCCTACTAGTAACTGGTCCAGAGGCGGTACAGCTTGTTCGACATCTGCTGCTCGGACAGGTCCCTGGGAATGGTGAGTTCCTGACCAGGGTAAATCAAGTCCGGGTCGGCGATCTTCCCACTGTTGGCGTCGTGAATGATGGGCCAGAAGATGGGATTCTTGTAGATCGTGTTCATTCCGGAAATGCGCCAGAGGTAGTCACCCTTCTGGACGACGTAGGTCGGAGGGAACATCTTCCCCCGAGCTTCCTCGGCCCGGCGAGCCTCCTCTTCCTTGCGGCGCCGCTCTTCCTCGGCCCGACGTCGTTCCTCTTCGATACGGCGCTTCTCAGCCAGAGCGGCCTCTCGGGCGTTGTTGGCCTGCCGAGTGGCGTCGTCTGCCAGCTTTTTGGCTGCGAGATAGGCGCAGGGGTCGCTCATGCCGGACTTGGCCTCGGCAAGCTTGCCTTCGGCCTGGGTCAGGCCGGCGGCGTTGTACTTCGCGGCCTCGGCCTGCTTCGCCTGCGCGACGGCATCGGCAGCCGTCTTCATCGCGGCCTCGGCGGCGGACTTGGCCTTCGCTCGATTCTCCTGTGCCGTCTGGTCCAATCCTCCCACCTTGGGCAGAAGCGGATCGGCGGCTTTCTTGGCCTTTTTCATCTTTTGCTCATCGACCAGGCCATTCATCTGGTCGACTTCCCCCTGGAGCGCCTGGGTCTCGCCAGGAGCGTAGACAGTCGCGCAATTGTCCTTGGCGCGAGCCATCGCCGCGTTGACGTCGATCACTTGCTGTGGGGTCTTCTTGGAGCAGCCCGTGACCAGCAGCAACATCACTGCCATGACGATCACCGACTGAACAAACACGCGGGACTTTCCGCACTTCATGGATATTCCTCCTCGAGCTATATTCGTTCCGGGGAGCCACGCTATCACACGTAATTCCCAAGGGTCAACGTAACTAGGGGTAAGTCTCGGTCCCGAATTGATTTGCTACTCGTCGAGCACCTTCAGCCGCAATTCGCGAAGCTGTTTGGCGTCCACGGGTGCGGGGGAACGGGTCATCAGACAGGACGCACTGGTCGTCTTGGGAAAGGCGATCACGTCCCGGATCGAGTCGCTTCCGGTCAGCAGGGCGCAGATGCGATCGAATCCGAGAGCGATTCCGCCATGAGGCGGTGCACCCGCCTCGAGTGCACGCAGCAGGAATCCGAATTTCGCGCGGGCTTCGTCCTCGTCGATCTCCAGGGCCCGGAAGACGCGGTCCTGAATGTCTCGACGGTGGATACGGATGCTGCCACCCCCGATCTCCACCCCGTTGAGCACGACGTCGTACGCCTGCGACTTGACCGAACGGGGGTCGCTGTCCAGCAAGTCGACCTGGTCCCAGTCAGGAGCGGTGAACGGGTGGTGGATCGCGACGTAGCGCTTCTCTTCAGGGTCCCACCCCAGCAGCGGGAAACGCTCGACCCACAGCAGGTCCCAGCGACCCGCCGGAATCAGGTCACGTTCGCGGGCGATCGTCATCCGCAGCACGCCGAGACTCCTGCGACAGGCGTCGAGCGAATCGGCGACGAGAAGGGCCGCGTCCCCGACCCCGGCCCCCAGCGCATCGGCGATGGCCTGGCAGCGTTCCTCGCCGAGCGCCTTGAGCACCGACGAGGAGAGCTTGTCCGGGGCGAGTTTGATCCACACCATGCCCTTCGCGCCGTTCTTGCGGACGAGATCGGTCCAGCGATCGAGGTCTTTTCGCGAGGCGTCGGCGCCACCGGGAACCACGATCCCCCGCACGGCACCTCCCTCCCCGAGCACGTCGTCGAAGACGCGGAATCCTGTGTCGCGGACGCTCTCGCCAGGATCCACCAACTCGAGACCGAAGCGCGTGTCCGGTCGATCGTTGCCGAAACGTTCCATCGCCTCGTCGTAGTCCATGCGCGGGAATGGCGCGGCGACCTCGACGTCAATCGCGCGGAACATCTCCGTCACGATCTTTTCGACGATCGCATAGACGTCGTCGGGGCGAACGAAGGACATCTCTATGTCGATCTGCGTGAACTCCGGCTGTCGATCGGCGCGAAGATCCTCGTCACGGAAGCAGCGGGCCAGTTGGTAGTACCGCTCGTATCCGGCGACCATCAGAAGCTGCTTGAACAACTGCGGAGATTGAGGCAATGCGTAGAAACTCCCGGCGTGGACGCGGCTGGCAACGAGGTAGTCGCGGGCGCCCTCGGGAGTGGAACGAGTCAAGATTGGCGTCTCGATCTCTATGAAACCTTCTTCGTCGAGAACACGGCGTCCGGCTGCGGCGAGCCGGTGGCGCGTGCGCAATGCATGCTGCAACACGGGCCGGCGCAGGTCGACGTAGCGATGGGTCAGACGCGCTTCCTCGTTGACCTCACCCTCCTCGGCCACGGGGAAGGGAATCGATTCGGCGCGATTGTGCAGGACGACCTCGCGGGCGCGCACCTCGACCATGCCGGTGGGATGCTCCGGGTTGGGCGATTCCCGGGGAACGACCGCCCCCTGCACGCCGATCACCGATTCGGCGCGCAGCCCCTCCGCGATGGCGTGAGCTTCCGGCGCATCCGACGGATCGAAGACGATCTGGATCAGTCCGGTGAAGTCACGAAGCTCGATGAAGATCAGCTGCCCGAGGTCGCGTCGACGGTGAACCCAGCCGGTGAGGACGACCTCGCGCCCGCTGGCACCGTCCGCTTCGCTGATCTGGCCGGCCCCGATGGTCCGCTGCAACAGCCGGTTGGCCCCTTCACTCATGGTTCTCTCCACAACGAGCGATGATCGTCGCCTCGTCCATCGGCACCTGGTCTCCGGTCAGCAAGTTCTTGACCCCGTACGTTCCGGCGGCAATCTCGTCGGCACCGACGAAGACCGCGAACCGAGCGCCCAGCTTGTTGGCACGTTTGAGCTGTGCACCCATCGGTCGCTCGGACACCGGCGAGATGACCCTCAGGCGAGCGCCGCGAAGCCGCTGCGCCATCTCGACGGCAGCGTGGGCACCCTCGGTGCCCAGAGAGACGAGCGCCACGTCGAAACCGGATGTTGCTCCGAGACGCTCGGGCAGCAGCAGGATCATCCGTTCGATACCCATCGCGAATCCGAGCCCGGGAATGGGCGGACCTCCCAACTCTTCGACGAGTCCGTCGTAACGCCCACCTCCGAGGATGGCGTTCTGCGATCCGAGCCGATCGGAAAGAACTTCGAAGACCGTGCGCTCGTAGTAGTCCAGCCCACGGACCAGCCGTGGCTCGACCCGGTAGCGGATTCCGTAGCGGTCGAGGATGCGCCGGACCTCTTCGAAGTGTTCCTGGCATGCGCCGCACAGCATTTCGAGAACGACCGGGGCCCCGGAAAGCAAGCGCTGATCCTCTTCGATCTTGCAATCAAAGACGCGTAGAGGATTTTCTTCGTAGCGCCGCCGACAGTCTTCGCACAACTCGCCCAGCCTCGGCTCGAGCCACTGCTTGAGTGCCGCCTTGAAGCCGGGCCGGCAGGTCTCGTCACCCACCGAACCGATCACCAACTCGCGCTCCTCGATTCCCAGTTCGCCGAGGAAAACGTCGACCATCTGAATGGTCTCGGCATCGACGAGCGGCTCGGCCGACCCGAGCACCTCGACGCCTATCTGATGAAACTGGCGCTGGCGTCCCTTTTGAGGTCGCTCGTGCCGAAACATCGGCCCGATGTAGTAGTAGCGTTCCGGATAGCCCGAGGCGACGTTGCGGAACATCGAGTGTTCTACAAAGGCGCGAACCACCGATGCCGTGTTCTCCGGCCTCAGGGTCATCGAGTCGTCTCCGCGTTCGAAGGTGTACATTTCCTTTCGAACGATGTCCGAAGCTTCCCCCACCGATCGCGCGAAGAGTTCGGTGGCCTCGAAGACCGGCGTGCGGATCTCTCGGAAGCCGTAGCGGGCAAAGACCGAGCGTGCGGTCTCCTCGACGAACTGCCAGCGGCCAGCCTCGTCGGGCAAGATGTCTCGAGTGCCGCGCAGGGCTTTATAGTGTTTCTTCACGCGCTTACCGATTGGTTGGAAAACCGGGCTTTTACCACACAACCCCATCGGGGGGCAAACGGATGCGTGGTCGGACTGCTAAGATCCCCAACGGTTCCGAACCGACTCTTCGAGGCCTGATGAGCGTCCAATCTTGGCATTTTCTTCGAGGACTCTCGGTGATCGCCGTACTCGCGATCGGCCTGCCCCTCGTAGTCGCCCAGACGGGCACCTCCGACAAGCCGTTCGACATGGAGGAACTCGAACCGGTTCCGGAATCGGAGCCCGGCGAGTCGAAACCCCAGTTCCGGTTCAACCTGATTGCAGACGTTTCTCTGCCCGGCCCGCTTCCTGGGGGGGGACCCTCTCTCGTGGACGACGCGATCGTCATCGCGGTCGCCGGCGGTCTCGGTGTGGTGTCCTGGGACGGCACGCTCGAGCTTCGCCATGGCGACGACCTTCAACTCGCCGAGGACGGGGACGCAGCGGTGTTCGCGTTCTCGGATGACGGGAAGATGCGCTGCTCGACGTTGCCGGACGGCTGGATCAAGGCCGAGAAACGCTGCGGATCCTGCCGGAAGGTCTGGAAAAAGAAGTGGAGGGTCCGCGCCCCGGGAAGCCAGTTCGCGCGACCGCTGATCACCGACAAGCGGGTCTACTACGGGGCGACGGACAACCAGGTCTACGGCGTGAAACGAGGCAACGGACATCGTGTGTGGGCCACCGACGTCGGAGGTCGCGTCATTCGGCCCCTCGAGGTGCTGCGAGTCTCCGCTCCACCGGATGTCCGGTTCATCGGCCCCCGCGGTTCGAGGACGATGGATCTGGTCCTCGTCGTTCCGGACAGCGGAGATTCGATCATCGCGCTCGAGGGCCGCGGGGGCGTGCGGGTGGCACGACATGAACTTCCCGAGAACGAGGCGTTCGTCGGAAGTCCCCTGACGCAAGGCGACAGGATCGCCGTGGTTCGCCAACGCTACGATGCGAGCGACACCGCCTTGCTGATCTTCGAGTTGACTCCGCCCCTTCCGCCCGCGCCAGAAGACAGCTTCCCCGAGTCGGTGGCGTCGGACCCTGTCGGGGGCGAGACCGACCCGCCCGGGAAGACCGCTCCGAACTAGGGGGGGCCGTCAGCGCACTACGACCAGCACCTGGCCGGCGCGGACCTCCTCGGCATCCTCGGCTCGGATCTCCACCACCTCGGCCTGATCTGGAAATCCTGGGCCCTCGTAGAGGATCTGGTTGAAGGTCTTCATCACCTCGACCAGGCCGACTGCGTGGCCGACGCGGATCTTTTGACCGAGTTCGACGAAAGCCGGAGCCTCCGGGGCGCTCTTCCGATAGAAGACCCCGTCGGTCGGAGAGACGATGGCTCGCGTCCCCGGCGGAAGGTCCGCTCCCGATGGATGGCCGAGCGTGGCATGTTCGTCGGCGCCGATATTTTCGAGACCATCCGCGTGGACCGGGGCCAAGCGAAATAACAACTGGCCATGCTCGACTGCCACCACTCGGTGGGCCGGAAGGCCGTCCGACAGCCGCCCGGATGCGCCATCGGGCAGCACCAGCCGGAACCTCCGGTTCAACTGGTACAGGCGCCCGATCGGACTCCCGGGGCCCAACAGCGCTCCGTGGTGCGGTATCTCGGACCACCACCCCACAGCCGGCGCGAGGATGCGCAACGCGCCTCCGTCCTCGTGTTCCACGGTCCCCAGCAAGATCGGCTCGTTCAAGGTTCTCCCCCGTCACCCCGCACGGTCAGCGCGTCAACACGCTCAGGTCGTGCATGGCCCAGATGCGCGGATTCTTCATACGTCGGTAGCCGGCCGCCTGGTAGGCCATGCTGACCGCAGCTTCGAGGTAGGGTCTCAACTCGGACGGCTTGACGATCTCGTCCACGTCGCGCCGTGCCGCGGCCAGGACCGGATCCATGTCGCCTTCGATCCGCTGCTCGACGTCTTGCATCCCCTGGCGGATCTTCTCGGCCTCGCCCTCGTTCTCGGCGATCACGTTGAAATTATCGTCGAGTTTCGTTCGAAATGCGCCGATGGCCAGCGTGCGCCCTTCCATCACCGACAAACGCGTGATCGGCGTCGCCAGTTGCAGGACAGGTCGGTATGGCAATCCTGCCATGGCGTAGTATCCGGCACCCGAACACTTGCGCAGCAGGACGGTGATCATGGGCACTTCGTTGGAAGAGTTGGTGTAGATCAGATTGGATCCGTAGCCCAACAGCCCTTGTTTTTCCGCCTCGACTCCGATATCGAAACCCGAGATGTCCTGAAGCCAGACGATCGGAATGCCGTCGTCGTTGCAGGTCCGCGAGAACTGCGAGATCTTGGCGATCCCTTCACGGTAGAGGATGCCGCCCGGCCGTTTGACGTTTCCTGCGGCGGGGTGGTCCGTCAGTTCGGGGTTGTTGGCGATGAAGCCCGTGTAGAGGCCGTTGACACGGCCGACACCACAGATCATCTCCAGCCCGTTGTGCGGCAGCACCTCCCAGAACAACGAATTGTCCACCAGTCGTGCCAGCAACTGCCGCACGTCGAAGCCCATGCGGTGATCCGTCGGGAACAGGCCGTTCATTTCGTCCGCATCGAACCGCGGCTGGGCCGCCTCGGCCCCGTAGCGGTAGTAATCGCACGCCGGTGAAGGCAGTTTCGAGATCTCCTCACGCACGCGCTTCAGCAGGACCACGTCGTCGGGTACGCGGTGGTCGGCGCAGCGCGAGAGGTGCACGTGAACGTCCGGACCACCGATCGTCAGGGAACTGATCTGCGACGACTTGGCACCCTTGATCAGCGCGGCTCCGGCGATGACCATGTAGGCCTGCTCGGTCATGTAAACCACGTCGCTGATGATCGGCATGTAGCCACCACCGGCGATGCAATCCCCGTGCACACCGGCGATCTGCGGGACACCGGCCGCGGAGAGCAAGGAGTTCATGCGGAAGATCGCCCCGGCCCCCATACGTCCGGGGAAGGTGTTCGATTGCTCGGGCAGGAACAGGCCCGAGCAGTCGACCAGGTAGACCACAGGCAACCGCATGCGCAGGCCGATCTCCTGGGCTCGCTGGATCTTCTCCGGGGTCTGGGGCCACCACGATCCGGACGCGACCGTGTTGTCGTTGGCGATGACCACGACCCAGCGGCCGTGGACGCGCGCGAAAGCCGTCACGACACCGGCGCCCGGCGAGGTCCTCTCGTCGGGGCCGAATGTACGCCCGTAGTTGACCAACGTCCCGATCGGCAGGACCGGACTGTCCTCGTCCTTTAGCCGGTCGATCCGATCCCAGGTGGTCAACTTGCCCTTGGCCCGAACCCGCTCGCGGTACTTCTTGCCCCAGCCATCACGCACCCAGTCGCGCTTGATCTGCAGTTCCTGGTTGTGGCGCTCCATCTGCTCGCGTTGTGCCTGCCAGACGTCGTCACGGAAGGACTGCTCGCGCGCCTCGCCGATGGGCTCCAGGATTACCTTGGCCACGGCCACCCTCCTCGTCGGCTAACCACCGACCAGGTCCCCGGAAGCGAGGAAATCAATGTCATAGGTACCTTCCCGGAATGCCGGCGCGGCCAGCAGTCGCAGGTGAAAGCCGGCGGTGGTGCATATTCCTTCCAGGCCGAGAGAGTTCAGAGCCTGGACGCTGCCTCGGAGAGCAGCCTCGCGGTCGGGACCGTGGACGATCAGCTTGCCCACCATCGAGTCGTAGTGCGGAGGGATCCTGTAGCCGTCGCGAATCGCCGAGTCCCAGCGAACTCGGACATCGTCGAGTTCGACCTCCGGCGCAGCGAACGAGATGATCTCGCCCGGGTCCGGCTTGAACCCCTGGTCGGGGTCCTCGGCGTTGATCCGGAACTCGATCGCGTGACCGGCGAACTCGATGGCGTCTTGCTGGAGCGTCAGCGGCACATTGGCGGCCACCCGGAGTTGCTCGGCAACGAGGTCGATTCCGGTGATCATCTCGGTCACCGGGTGTTCGACCTGCAGTCGAGTGTTCATCTCCATGAAATAGAACGTCCCCGCCGGGTCTCTGAGAAACTCGACCGTGCCGACACCCCGGTAGCCGACGCGCGCGACGGCCTGCGCGGCCATGGTTCCAAGCTGTCGCCGTTCCTCGGCGCTGACGATCGGCGACGGCGACTCCTCCACGAGTTTCTGATGCTTGCGCTGGATGGAACACTCGCGTTCACCCAGATGTACGGCGTCGCCAAAGGCGTCACACAGAATTTGAAACTCGATGTGTCGCCCGGCCGTGATCAGCTTCTCGAGATACAGCGACGCGTCCCCGAAGGCCTTCTCTGCTTCGAGACTCGCTTGTTGGAACGCCTCTTCGAGCAGGGCCTCCGTCTCGCAGCGGCGCATGCCCTTGCCGCCGCCACCGGCCGACGCCTTGAGCAGCACCGGAAAGCCTACCTGCCTGGCGATTTCGCGGGCATCGTCGACGCCACTCAGCGCACCATCGGAGCCCGGAATCGTCGGCAGGCCGGCCTCGGCCATCGTGCGCTTTGCACTGGCCTTGTCGCCCATCAACCGAATCGAACGCGCCGTCGGCCCGATGAAGGTAATGCCCTGCTGCTCGCAGCGGGCCGCGAACAAGGCGTTTTCGGCCAGGAAGCCGTATCCGGGATGGATCGCCTGACAGTCCGTCTGCTCGGCGGCCTGCAGGATCGCATCGGCATTCAGATAGGAACGGTCGGCGCGAGCGCCGCCGACACAAACGCCCAGGTCGGCCTCGTCCAACCAGGGCGCGTCGCGATCTGCCTCGGAATGAGCGACGACGGTGCGCACGCCCAGGCCGTGACAGGCGCGAATGATCCGCAGGGCAATCTCGCCACGGTTCGCGATCATTACGGTCCGAAACACGCCGGTTCTCCTTTCGGAAGCGAGAGTCTAGCCTTCCCGGAGGTTCCGCGGCAAACGCCCTCCCTCTTTCGACCGAACGGCTGCTCGGCTAAACTGCATTTCTCAACACTTGGAGGTCGACCATGAAACCCGAACGCATGCTTTCCGACCGTGCGCGAGCGCTCCCGGCTTCGCCGATACGCCGCCTGGCCCCGTTTGCCGTAGCCGCCCGCAAGGCCGGAAAAAAGGTCTACCATCTGAACATCGGCCAACCCGACATCGCCACGCCGACGCAGATGCTCGCACGCCTGAAGGACTTCGATCAGACCAACATCGCCTATGGCCCTTCCGAGGGCCTCCCGGAATTCATCGAGACCCTCGTCGAGTACCACCGCGGTATCGGTCTGGAACTCGGCCCCGAAGAGATCTTCGTGACCACGGGGGGAAGCGAGGCATTGCTGTTCGTCTTCTCGGCCATCGCGGATCCCGGAGACGAGGTCCTGGTGTTCGAGCCCTTCTACACGAACTACAACGGGTTCTCCGGTCTGGTCGGAGTGGGCACCGTGCCGGTCACGACCCGGGCGGAGGACGGCTATCACTTGCCCTCGCGTTCCGAGATCGAATCGAAGATCACCCCTCGCACCCGAGGAATCATGATCTGCAACCCGAACAATCCGACCGGTACCGTCTACACCGACGACGAACTCGAGATGATCGGGGATATCTGTCGGGAGCGCGGCCTCTATCTCGTCTCCGACGAGGTCTATCGCGAGTTCACTTACGATGGACTGAAGCACCGCTCGGCTCTGACCCTCGAGGGCCTCGACGAGCAGGTCATCGTGACCGACAGCCTGTCGAAGCGAGTGTCAATGTGCGGCGCGCGCATCGGCTGGATTGCCACGCACAATCGCGAGGTGCTGGGAGCGGTACTGCGCATGGGCCAGGCGCGCTTGTGCCCGCCGACGCTGGGCCAGTTGATCGGAGCCGGCCTCGGCGATGTTCCCGAGAGTTACATGCAGCAGGTGATCGCCGAGTACCAGTCTCGCCGCAACCTGGTGTACGACGCACTCGCCGCCATGCCGGGGGTCACCGTGCGCCGCCCCGAGGGTGCGTTCTACATGTGCGGTCGGCTGCCGATCGACGACGCCCAGTCGTTCTGCGAGTTCCTGTTGAGCGATTTCGACGTCGATGGTGAGACGGTGATGCTGGCGCCGGCGGATGGCTTCTACGCCACCCGGGGACTCGGGCTGGACGAGGTGCGCATCGCCTACGTGCTGAACGAGACCGACCTGGCTCGAGCCATGAACATCGTCGCGTCCGCCGTGGAGGCCTATCCCGCGCGCGTCCGCTGAGCTTCAGTCGCTCGGGCGCTCTTCGACGGCACGTCGGATCGTCGCCGCCAGCAGCGGTACGTTGATCTCGTGGTGGCCGATCAGGTTGTAGGCGGCGCCACCCAGACGCGTCGGTCGTTGCAGAACGTTTTGCTCGACGCGGTAATGACGCAGCATGTCCAGGTTGGCCATGGTGAGCGGTGCGACCCGGTTCCCCAGGTTGCGCGCCACCGTCAAGGCCTTGAGGAACACCTCGGGGAGTTGAACCGCCGAGCCGCAGTGGATCCACACCCCATCGCCGAGGCGCCCGACGACGGTCACGAGTCGTTTGAAGTCGGTAAACGTCGCCGCACCGATCGCCGACCCATCGGCTTCCGGGTGCATGTGCACGATGTCTCCACCAATGGCGACGTGGACCGTCGCGGGGATGCCGAGTCGGTACGCCGTCGCCAGCAGACTCAGTTCACGATGACGCAGATCCGATTTGGCGATGCGGCGCCCGAGCACCTCGCCCAGACCCTCGCCCGCGGCGGCGGCCTCGCGTGCCGCCTCGGCCAGGGCCCGCCCGGTTTCGTCCACCATCCCGAACGAGCCGTCGTCGAGACCGGCCGCAACGTCCTCTGAAGTTTCGCCCAGCGCGGCGATTTCCCAGTCGTGGATAGCTCCCGCGCCGTTGAAGACCAGGGCGTTGATGATGCCTCGCTCCATCAGATCGATCAGGATGGGAGACAAGCCCACCTTGATCGGGTGTGCGCCCATGGCCCAGACGACGAGCTTGCCCGTGTGGTGCGCCTCGGCCACCGCGGCGGCGATCCTGCGCAGGGTCCGGACCGCGAGCACATCCGGAAGGCCGTCGAGGAAGTCGGCCAGCGTGGCCCCGGGATCCGTGACCGTGGCGAAAGACTCGACGGCGACCTTGTTCTCCCGCTTCTCGAGCGAGTGGGTTTTGATCTGGCTGAAGTCGGCGGGCTCGTAGCGGTCTGTCATGCCCAACTCCTAGACGATCTTCGATTCGCCTTCACTTCTGGCGATCACGGCCACGCCGCAGGAATCGCTCCAGACGTTGACCGAAGTGCGGCACATGTCGAGGATGCGATCGACAGCGAGGATGTAGCCCACGGCCTCGAGCGGCAACCCGAGCGCCTTGAGGATGATGCTCATCATCACCAGTCCCGCCATCGGAACCCCCGCCGCGCCGATCGAGGCCCCGAGGGCCGTCACCACGACGAGCATCTGCTGCCCGACGGTCAGGGGCGGGATCGCCCCCTGGCTGGCGTAGATCTGCGCGATGAAGACGGCGGCGACACACTCGTATAACGCCGTTCCGTCCATGTTGATCGTGGCGCCCAGGGGCAGAACGAACGAAGTCACCCGATTGGAGACCTTCGCACGTTTCTCTGCGCATTCCATCGTCAGGGGCAAGGTGCCCGAAGAGGAAGCCGTGGAGAATGCCACCATCAGCGCCGGCCACATGGCGCCCAGGTGCCGGATCGGGTTGACGCGGCCGATCGTCCCCAGGATGAGCGGCAACGTCACCGCCGCGTGAATCAAGAGCGCGAGCAGTACGGTCAGTGCGTACCAGGCCAGGCTCTTGAATGCCTCGAGACCCTCGCTGGCCACGATGCGCACCAGTAGCGCGAAGATACCGACGGGCGCGAAGAGGAACACGAAGTGCACCACGCGCATCATCACCTCGAACCCTCCCTGGAACAGCCGGCTCAGCGTTCCGCGGTAAGGCTCGGGGATGCGGGTGATGAAAAAGCCGATGAGCAGTGAGAAGACGATGACCTGCAGGATGTCTCCCTCGACCATCGCCCGAAACGGATTGAGCGGGACGAGATCGAGCAGGAACTGCATCAGGAACTCGAGCGGCGTCTGCTCCACGACCGCCAGGTTCGCGGGTGCCTGCTCGAGGACGAGTTGTGCACCGACGCCTGGCCGGATCAGGTTGACCAGAACCAGGCCGGTCAGGATCGCGAGCGTGCTGGTCGACAGATAGTAGACCATCGTTTTGAAGCCGATTCGCCCGATCCCCTCGCCGTCTCCGACAGCCAGTACACCCGCGACGATCGAGGTCAGGATCAGGGGAACGATGATCATCTTGAGCAGGCGCAGGAACAGGTCCTTGGCGAACTCGAAGGAGGTGCGGACCAGCGCCTGTCCGGTCGACAGATCGCGGACGTCGGCCTGGAAGATCTGCGGGGCGAACAGCTGGAACAGGATTCCGACGACGATCCCGGCCACGACCGAGATGACGATCCACTGCGTCAGTGAAAGACGTCGCACGTCGTCGATCAGCTATCCGACATGCGCCGCACCACGGCATCTCCCGTAGCCGCCGTTCCCAGCTTGCCGCCGAGGTCGACGGTACACTCCCGCGCTTCGAGGCAGGTGCTGACCGCGCGTTCGACGCGCCTGGCCGCATCGGTCAGGCCGGTGTACTCGAGCATCATCGCCGTGGTCAGGATGGCCGCGACGGGATTGGCTCGATCAAGACCCGCGTACTTGGGTGCGGAGCCATGGACCGGCTCGAACATCGAAGTCTGACCTGGGTGGATGTTCCCCGAGGCAGCGACTCCGAGCCCGCCCTGCAACTGGGCCCCGAGGTCGGTGATGATGTCGCCGAACATGTTGCACGTCACGATGACGTCGAACTGTTTGGGGTTCTTGATCATCTGCATGGTCAAGGCGTCGACGTACAGGTGCCGCGATTCGATCTCGGGATATTCTGCTCCGACCTCTTCGAAGACTCGTTGCCAGATGTCGTGGCCAAAGCGCAGCGCGTTGGACTTGTCCGACATGGTCACGCTGGAGCGACCGTGCTGCTTGGCGTACTCGAACGCCGCACGAATGATCCGTTCGACACCCTTTCGGGTGTTCACGTCTTCCTGGATAGCGACCTCGTCGGGAGTACCCTTCTTGAAGATGCCTCCCATCCCGACGTAGGCGCCTTCGGTGTTTTCGCGGAAAACGACAAAGTCGATGTCCTCGCCCTTGAAGTCCCGGAGCGGGCAAAGACGGTCGTTGAAGCAACGGATCGGCCGCAGGTTCATGAAGAGGTCGAGCCGAAACCGGGTGCCGAGCAGGATGTCCCGCGCATGGCGCATGTCCGGAACGCGTGGATCTCCCAACGCCCCCATGAAGACCGCGTCGAAAGTCTTGAACTCTTCCAGCGCGGCGTCCGGCAGGGTCTCTCCGGTCTCGAGGAATCGTTCCGCACCGTAATCAAAATGCTTCATTTCGAGATCGAACGGGATGATCTCGGCGGCGGCCTCCAGGACCTTCACCGCCTCTCGTGTCACGTCGACGCCGATCCCGTCGCCGGGAAGTACCGCGTATCGCCTCTTCATGTCTTACCTCGGTAAATCAGCGGGGAAACGGATACATGACGTAGGCCAGAACGAGGGCCCCGCCGACCATCGCCAGCCACAGGATGCCCCCCAGGCGGAGACGTCCCTTGGGAGTGTCACGAAACATGGTGGCGAAGAACGTCGACACGATCGTCGCGTAGATCACCATGTGCAGGAAGTGGCTGCGCACCTCAGTTCTTCCGTCGGGTGCCGATGTCCCAGACGTCGAACAACAGCAGCAGGTTCATCAGTCCGGCCGTCCAAAGGTAGGCCGTCCCGTAGATCGAAACGCCAGAGCGCGCCCGTTCGCGGAACACCCGCTCGACGCGATCTTCCGAGCGCCAGTCGGGGGCACCCCGGAAACGATAGACCGGTTTTCCGTAGACGCTGAAACGCGCCACCGCATCGGCGGGACCGACTCCGAGATTGGCGATGACTTGCAGGGAGGACAGGATCGGTTGTCGGGGGTCGCGGAGCGCGAGCCGGCCCTCGTGAGCCAAGCCCAGCGCAAAGGAAGCCCAGATCAGCAGCGCGAACAACAAACCTCGTTGCACGCGGCCCAGCAGGATATGTCCCAGGCCCGGAACGGCCCATGCGGCAGCGACGATCGCCGCCAGCCGGCCCATTCCGGACCGACCGAGGTTATCGTCGGAGGCGTCATGAGCCATCCGCTCCGGCATCCGCTATTCCGTCTTCCCTTCGGCCACGACCTGCAACGTGAACGTCCCGATGACCTTCGGGTGCAGCCTGATCCGAATCTTGTACTCGCCGGTGGACTTGATCGGTTCGGAAATCTCCAGCTTGCGGCGGTCGACCTCGACGCCCTTGGCCGTTACCAACGCGGCGATCTCGACCGGGGTCACCGCTCCGTACAGCGTTCCAGACTCTCCGGCCTTGTGCGTCACCTTGAGATCAAGCGCAGCCAGGCGAGAAGCCAGTGCCTCGGCATCCTGCTGATCCTTCATGTCACGCGCCGCCCACAGACGGCGTTGGTGCTCGATCTGCTTGATGTTGCCGGGGGTGGCCAGGTAGGCCATGCCCTTGGGCAAAAGGAAGTTGCGTGCATACCCCGGTGCGACGGTGACGATCTCGCCACGTTCACCGAGATGATCGATGTGCTCTCTCAAAATGATCTTCACGACGTCTCCTTGAACCGGTCACGGGCTAGCGATCGAGGCCGCGCCGGCAGAGCCTCGCGTCTTGCGTGTCGTCCCCGCGCCCGCTCAGTCGCAGGTGAAGGGAACGAAGGCGATCATACGTGCACGTTTGATCGCCCGCATCAGCAGACGCTGGTGCTTGGCGCAGGTCCCGGAGATCCGGCGAGGCAGGATCTTGGAACGCTCGGGCACGTAACTCTGGATCGTCTTCATGTCCTTGTGATCGATCCACTTGGCCTTGTTCTCACAAAACTTGCAGTATTTTCGGCGGCGAAACAGGAAGCGCCGTCTCCCGCCCTGTCCTTGTCGCATTGCCATCGGTCAATCTCCAGCGAGCCTCAGGCTCACGAATCGATCTTCGGTTCGTCCTCGGTCGCCGTTTCCTCGACGCTGGGTTCTTCGGCGTTCTCAGCCTCGGCTTTCGCCGGCACATCGGCCGGCGC
>Ga0316197_10000635_pt1 | contig 24569 bp, 21 predicted proteins | sample OudBiesiAoxic_MG_FD_204939 | JGI IMG/M metagenome (GOLD analysis project Ga0316197, IMG submission 204939) | Coastal sediment microbial communities from Oude Bieten Haven, Netherlands - site A oxic | ecosystem: Environmental > Aquatic > Marine > Coastal > Sediment | place: Netherlands... | reverse complement strand
GGGTTTCTAGGGCTTGGCACCTTTCTGTTGGCTTTTGTGATCCCGGTCTACTGCGGCAGTCTCCTCAAAAAGCTACAACAAAGCCTGGTGGCCGCACGCGAAGCGGACCGGCTGAAAACCCGGTTTCTGAGTAACGTCAGCCACGATTTACGCACCCCTCTCAACGTTATTTTAGCGAACTGTGATCTGTTAGCTCGTGAGCCAGGCAACATTACACGTCAATCAAGACGGCTGCAGGACATGCAGGAGGCTGCTACCACGCTGAATGGCTTACTGGTCGACCTTCTAGATGTCGCAAAAATTGAGGCTGGACGGATAAGAATCATGTCGTCCCAATTTAACATGATCGAATTGCTCGGGCGCGTTACACGATTCAATCAATCTGCTGCCAAGGCTAACGGAACACAGATTTACCTGACAGTGGCACCCGACACGCCTGCGCAGGTTTACGGGGATACTCTTCGGCTGGAGCAGGTACTGAATAATATTGTTTCGAACGCGGTAAAGTATACAGAAAATGGCGAAGTGGCGATCTATGCGAAACCCGATATCAATCAGGATACCGGCCTTTGTAATGGCATCGTCTGTTCAGTAAGCGATACCGGCATCGGCATGGACCCCGAAGCGATGGGTCGCATATTCTCGCGCTTTGAACAGGCAGACCTTGCGTATGGGAGGCGCTACTCAGGCGCCGGTCTGGGACTGAATATTGCCAACGAGTTGACCGCGCTCATGGGAGGATCGATTGACGTCATAAGTGCCAAGGGCGAGGGCTCCTGCTTTACGCTCACCGTGCCGTTGCGCGCAGACCGGAATTTCAATTTTGACACAGCGTTTTCTTCCTGCCCAACGCCTGTCGCGGTTATTTGCGGCGATACGGAACGGCAGCGCTATTGGAAACAGCTATTTGACGGCACAACATTACCGAACGCCCAGGTCTTTACGGTACAGGATCTCGCGGGCCGGGTTGAGGCTCCTGCGAGGAACTATGCAGACTCCACTTTTGTAGTGGTTGACGCTTGCAAGCTCGATATTTCAATCGATGAAGTCTCCGCGCTCGCCGGTGACTCATTCAGGCAGCCCCGCAGTCCCCGAATTCTGGTGAATGCGCCTCGCGGGTCCAATGAGGATACAAAAGCCGCCACTGTTTATAAAAACTACCGATGCTGGACAAGCGGCGCAACTCTGGATAATGTCAGAAAATCGCTCGCTATTGCTTATTGGACGACGGGTTCGGGATCTTCGAGGGCGGAAAGCGATGAGGAACTGTGGTCATGGATGATTGCATTGCAAGACCTGACAGTGCTTGTCGCCGATGACAATGAACTCAACAGGCGGGTTTTGTCGGATATGCTGGCTTATACCAATATCCGAGTGGTGGAAGCCCGTGATGGAACCGATGCTCTGATCATACTGTCCGAAGAACACATTGATATCGCCTTGCTGGATATCCAGATGCCGAAACTGACTGGTGTGGAAGTCATGCGTGCACAGGCCGAACAGAACCCTGACATGCCGGTACCTATGATTGCGCTGACGGCGGACACCACAGAGGAATGCCGTGCGGAGTGTCTGACCGTCGGTGCCAGATCCATTCTACACAAGCCTGTCGATATGAAGACTTTGTACCGTGAGCTGTATCAGACCGTAACTGGTGCCGACCCGGTGTCGTCGATTCAGCAGCGGCGCTGCGCGACAATTGAATCTGAACAGGATCTACTTGATTATGCGTTTCTGCACGAAATCGCCGAGACAGGTCAGCAGCCGAACTATATCGCTACACTTGCGGCATGTTTCAAGCAGGAGGGAAAACAACTGCTGCACGGGATCCGCCATGCATTCAATTTGAATGAGATAGGAGACAGTCGCGCCTTACTTCATCGTCTGAAGGGCATGTGTGGCTCCATCGGCGCACATGGGATGGCTGCAGTATGCCAGGAAGTCCTCACCCTGTCAGATGCCGAGCTGTCTGCAGCTGCGAATGAAATAACAACAGCGCTGTCCCGGCTACATAACGACTCAGCCGTGCTATTGGACACTTTTTCGGATTCCTCGATCAGTAGCAGCTAACCCATATTTTCCTGTATTCCTATCCTGTTTGTAGCTAACGGTTTGCGCCTTGAAGAGCGTTTTCGGTCGTTACCAATCAGATCCACCCTTTCTGACCTCCGTACGCTTTGTGGTTAAGGTTGTGCGATATGCGCGGCAGTAGGCTAATCTGCTTGTGACATCGATTTCATATTTTATCAGTGTTCTTTAGGTACTCTTCCAGCGCGTCGCACGACGACTTCTGACTGCCGGCGTCAAGGTGCAACTCAAAGAGGTTTATGACTTCCAGGCTGACTTCTTTTAGCGTCCTGTTGCGTGGTCGACAGAACAATCTCAGTTTTTCCAGTGCTCTCATGCGCGAGAGGCCATAGGTAACCATGACCAGTCCGACTGCAATCCCCACAACCCCCGAAACTTCAACCGCTCGTGACAGGTGACCGATTTCACCGAACCGAACCAGCGCAGTATCAATGGCCAGCTCCACCTGTTTGGGAGTAACCGGTTTCACCAGGTATCCCAGGGCACCGAATCGAGCCGCACGTTGCATAATGGTTTCATCCGCGAATGCGGAGAGCATGATGAACGGAATCTTCTGTCGGTGCAGTGCGCTGGCGACGTCAAGACCCGACTTGCCGGGCATCCGGTAGTCGAGAACAACGAAATCAAAGGAATTGGCATCGCACATGGCGATGGCGTCGGAACCCGAGTCTGTAACTGACACCGAAAACCGTTCTGCATTGATGCCGCCCTGCAGGAGGAGCCTGATCATCGGGTCATCATCAACGATCAGGATATCCAGCAGGCGATCCTGTGTTCTTTTTTTACTATTGTCAGCCGGCATGTGGATTAATTGACAAACCTGACACCGCAACGGTCAAGGTAGATAGCGACCAGGTCTGGCCGATGTACCGCACACTGTTTCAACAATTCAAAGAACCTCTTCCTGCTCAGAACGACAACCGGTGAAGTCTCAGCAACCGCCTGCTCACTTGCTGGTCGATCGGCTAGGCCGGTTGCGTTTACCTCGAGAAGTTTGACGGGTGGCACTTCCAGCCCCAGCGACAAACGCTCAAGATTATCAATGCCGATATTGTGTTCACTACGTTCGACAGAGCCGATATATGAGCGGTTCAGCCCACAAAGTTCGGCGAGAACCCCCTGTGAATACCCCCGCCCCAAACGATAGTCACGGACGTTAAAACCGATCTTCTCACGTAAATTCTTTAATTCCATGTAATTTTCTCCAGTTCGAGATCCACGTTTCTGTGCCATGATCCGGTGCAATTTTGAAGAGCCTGCCGCTGAAACCAACATTCCCATCCTGAAAACGAAGGTTGATCTCAGAGAATGAAGTGAAATCCAGGCCAATCCATGGCGCACTGCTCCATTGGTAAAATAAGCCCCACTGCCTGAGACCAGGCCACCGCTGACGCTCGACACAACGTTATAATCCCTTTGTTGTCTGTCCAGGGAAAATAGACGGGATGCGTATGAACTGCCGACTGTATGGAAAACGAGACGAGCGAAGTATGACAATGCTCATCACACTTCAAAAGAAACGGGCGAATTCAGGACCCAGAGCAGCTGTTAGACAGCTGACTGAATAAGAACACAAAAACAAATTCGGTTCAAGGACAGAACAGCCCCCCTGAAACTGATGTCCAGGCTCATACCGCTGTGAGTTTACTTCTATTTCGCTGGGTACTTCAGTTAGACAGGCTGGTGACCGATACAACGTCCGCTACCCGGCAAGCCGGGCGTTGCGACATTGACTACAATGTATTATACAGAATCAGGGAACCCGACCGCGTGCATAGATAGCCATGGCAGCAGTACTCATTATTGATGACCAGGCGACCAGCCGGCAAATTCTGTCACAGATCGTCAAATCGATTGATTCCAGCCTGCTTGTGGAAGCCTTCGAGGAAGCCCAGGGTGCATTGGATTGGCTGGAGCGGTCCCCGGCAGACCTTATACTCACCGATTATAAAATGCCAAGCATGGATGGTATCGAGTTCCTTCGACTGGCACGCAGCCTGCCGACGGCAAAACATGTGCCGATTGTCATGATCACTTCACACGAACAGACTGACATCCGCCATAGGGCGCTGGAACTGGGCGCGACAGATTTTCTGAATAAACCGATTGATCACGCCGAATGCCGGGCACGATTTCGCAACCTGCTGCAACTTCAGCAACAACGTTTGATAATCGAAGACCGGGCCAACTGGCTGGAAGAAAAGGTTGCCGAGGCAACGCATGCTATCCTCATACGTGAACACGAAACGCTGTTACGCCTGGCCAAGGCGGGTGAGTACCGCGATGAGGAAACCGGAAATCACGTTATCCGCATGGCAAAATATTCACACCTGATCGCCAAGAAACTGGGGCTGGATGAAGATGAATGCGAGACAATTGAACTGGCGGCACCGATGCACGATATCGGGAAAATCGGTATTCCGGACCAGATACTGCTCAAACCAGGCAAATTATCGGTAGAGGAATTCACTATCATCAAAAAGCATACCCGCATCGGTTACGAGATCCTCAAAAACAGCCCGTCCAGATACCTTCAGATGGGCGCCGTTATCGCGCTGGGGCACCATGAAAAATTTAATGGCAGTGGTTACCCGCAAGGATTGCGGGGAGAGGATATCCCGCTAGTGGCGCGTATTGTGGCCGTGGCCGACGTCTATGACGCGCTTTCGTCAAAGCGCTGCTACAAACCTGCCTGGTCTCACGATGACGTCTTGAACATGCTGAATGAACAGTCCGGGCAACACTTCGACCCGCGTTGTGTGCAGGCATTCATCAGTCAACTCGAGCAAATCCATACCATTCAGGCCCGCTTCACCGATGAGCAGAGCAGCGCCTGGTGAGCCGTGAGGAAAATTCGGAAACAGATTTTATTCATTCGATGTGAACGTATTTTCCGCATGGCCCACTAAACATTGTGTCTGAATTCAGTTGCTCTGGTAGAAACGCGGCACACGCGATGTGACGCCGCACAACAGCTCATAACTGATCGTTCCCACGTGTTGTGCGACCTTCTCAACGGGAACGCCGACACCCCACAGCGTTACGATATCGCCTGCTTTGGCATCCGCCTGATTGCGCAGATCGACACAGATCAGATCCATGGAAACACGTCCCGCCAGCGCTACGGTTTTTCCATTTACCAGCATTGGTGTTCCGCTCGGGGCGTGGCGAGGATAGCCATCGCCATAGCCGATGGCCACCACCCCGACCGGCATATCCTGCGGACAAGTCCAGTCCTGCCCGTAACCAATGGTCTCGCCTTTAGCCCGCTGGTGTACCGCTATCAAGCGGGATTCCAATGTCATCACCGGTTGTAACTCCACCTCCAACTCATGGTTCGACGCCATGGGGGACGCACCGTATAGCATGATCCCCGGACGCACCCATTCAAAGTGCATATCGGGTCGCGTCAGCAACGCTGCAGAATTTGCCAGAGAGCGTTCGGCACCGGTCCCTTGGAGCGTCTCGGAAAAATGAGTGACCTCGGTAAAGCGGACTAACTGCGTACTGTTGAGTGGATTATCAGCCTCGTCGGCGCAGGCGAGATGCGACAACCAGCGCAAACAGTTGGTTTTCACATAGCTCAATCGCTGTAAACGCTGCCACATGGCCAGCGCGGTCTGAGGAGAAAAGCCAAGCCGGTTCATACCCGTGTTGACCTTCAACCAAAGATGCACCGAGGCGCCGGATTTGAATCCTTCCAGCCAGGACACCTGCTCTTCACAATGCACGACCAGCTGAAGCTGATGCGTTATAGCAAGCTCGAGCTCTTCTGGATCAAAAACGCCTTCCAACAGGACAATATCGTGGCTGATGCCGGCTTCACGCAATTGCATGGCTTCTTCGAGACTTGCAACAGCAAAGGCATCGGCCTTCATCAATGCGCGTGTAACTGGGATTACGCCATGGCCGTAGGCATTGGCCTTGATCACTGCCATGACACGGCTTTGTGGTGCGGCCTGGCGTGCGACGGACAGATTATGTGTAACAGCCTGCAGATCGATACGTGCCCGAACGGGCCGCGTCATGCATAATCCTCGTTGGAATACGACTCAACGGCAGTGAAGTTCTCGAAGCGGGTATGTTTACCAAGAAAGGTCAGACGGCGTATGCCGATCGGGCCGTTACGCTGTTTACCGATAATAATTTCAGCCGTACCCTTGTCCGGGCTGTCTTCGTCATAGACTTCATCACGATAGATGAACATGATGACGTCCGCATCCTGCTCGATTGCACCCGACTCCCTTAAGTCCGACATCACCGGGCGTTTGTTGGGGCGTTGTTCCAGACTGCGGTTCAACTGTGAAAGCGCCACCACCGGCACCTTGAGTTCCTTGGCCAGCGCCTTCAGCGAGCGTGAAATTTCGGAGATTTCACCGGTACGGTTTTCCTTGTGACCGGGAACCTGCATGAGCTGCAGATAGTCGATTACAATCAGTCCTAAATCGTGTTCACGTTTCAGGCGCCGGGCGCGAGCACGTAATTCCGTTGGACTCAACGCAGGTGTATCGTCAATAAACAGGGGCGCTTCGGAAAGAATACTCACCGCTGATGTCAGGCGTGGCCAGTCATCGTCCTCCAGCTTTCCGGTGCGCACCCTGGTCTGATCAATGCGCCCCAGCGAAGACATCAGGCGCATGGCCAGCTGCTCACCGGGCATTTCCATACTGAACACAGCTACCGGCCTGCCATCCTTGATGGCCGCATGCTCGGCAATATTCATGGCAAAAGTCGTTTTACCCATCGAGGGCCGACCGGCAATGATGATAAGGTCTGAAGCCTGCAAACCGGCCGTCATATCATCGATATCGTTAAAACCGGTAGGCACGCCGGTCAGCGGATTATCCTGGTGAAACAGGGTATCGATGCGATCGACAGCCTTGGTCAACAGATCCTTGATGTTTTCAAATCCCGAGCCCCGCGAATTGCCCTGTTCGGCGATCTGGAATACCAGCTGTTCGGCATGGTCCAGCAGGGCCGCGGTATCCCGCCCTTCGGTGAAATAAGCGCTGTTGGCAATCTCGGTTCCGATTTCGGCCAACTGCCGCAGCACTGAGTTTTCACGGACGATATTCGCATAGGCACGAATATTAGCGGCGCTGGGCGTGTCCTTTGCCAGTGTTCCAAGGTAGGCGAGTCCACCGACTTCGTCGAGCTGCCCCTGTGAATCGAGCGATTCTGACAGCGTAATGACATCACACGGATCCCCGTGCTCGATGAGTCGGCCGGTGGCGGTAAAGATCAGGCGATGGTCACGCCGGTAAAAGTCCGTTTCACTGACCAGATCGGCGATTTGATCCCAGGCGCGGTTATCCAGCAACAGACCGCCCAGCAGGGATTGTTCAGCCTGCAGGGAATGCGGAGGAACTTTTTGACGATCGCTACTGAATTCAACCGTGTTTGCCGCTGGTACCGGTTCCGGCATCGGCCCTCCGCTTTACTGATAATCGGGTAGAAAAACTGACAGCACAGAATACTAAATCGCTTGGGCTGACTGCTCAAGCACGCAATTTGCGGGCCTGAAAATGCTACAGCCGCTAATACCCCTTATTCGCCACTAACAATGGTAAGCACTCTCGACGAGCACCTGTATCCATAGCGAAGGATGCCAGACAGAGAATTCACTTCTGCTCAGCATCCTTTGCATCAAACAGGGCTTACTCCGCCTCGATGACAAGCGTTAATTCGGCATTGACGTCGGTGTGCAGATGGAGCTGAATCCTGTACTCGCCAAGCTGGCGGAAAGCACCCTCTGGCAGGCGCACTTCGCTGCGCTCCACCTCGACACCATCAGCAACAATAGCCGCAGCGATATCCGCGGTCCCGATGGATCCGAACAGCTTGCCCTCATCACCGGCCTTGGCCGTGATGGTGATGATCATATCGCCAATTTTTTCACGACGCGCCTCGGCCTCGGCCAATGCATCGGCGGCGGTCTTTTCCAGCTCGGCACGGCGTGCCTCGAACGCCTTGACGTGATCCTCGGTTGCAGGCGTTGCCTTGCCACTGGGAATCAAGAAGTTACGCCCGTAACCGGGTTTAACATGCACCCGATCACCAAGGCTACCCAGGTTTTCAACTTTTTCCAGCAGAATGACTTCCATCGTTCGACCCTACCCTATGCACACAGCTTCGATTCAATTTAATTGGCTTCGGATTTTTCAGTTCTCCGGCGCAGATCCAGCCAGGGATCCAGCATGCCGGTCACGACAACCAGCATCATGACCTGCGGCAACAGGCTCATCAGAATATAAATAACAATGAGCCAGATTCGCCCCGCTTTCAGGTTTGCCAGTGTGGCGTGAACCACCGCCAGGCCCACAAACAGAAACGGTACCATAACGACCAGCGACCACTGCAACGCCAGGGCACTGATACTGCCAAGCGCCAGCGCAGCGAGCGCAAAGATGGCGACCGCCAGCAGTGACAGCATCCTGTTCAGGCGCAGCGCATAAAATTCTTTGCGCAGCGCGCCCGGCTTCAGCATCAGCGACTGCCACCAGCGCCCCAGCATCAGGCAGGTCAGCGCCGCGAAACTCAGGCCGGCGGCCAGTGAGCCGGTCATGAAAGGCGCCACCTGCTCGGCAAACTCCATCAAGGAGTCGGTATCGATCTGCAACTCCGGCTGTGCCGCCAGGCTGTTGATCAATCCCTGCAAGCGCTCCAACCACCACTGGCTCGGATCACCAAACCAGACGAATGCCAGCAAAATGCCAGCTATAGCCAACGCGCTTAACGCCAGCATTGCCATGGCCAGTGACCGGGTTTCGCGCAGCACCACAGCAACCAGCCACACCGGAATCCATAGCAACAGGGACGTAACGGCTATCGTCAAGCCCTGATGCAACAGCATCTCGATCAACAATCCGGTGACCAGCATTGCACCCAGCAACACTATCACACCGGACCTGGCACCTGCCTGCAGACTATACAGCGCAAGTGCTGCTGCACCCCCGTAACTCAATATCGAAGTCAACGGTGGCGCCACAAAACTCAGCACGGTAAACAGTGCAATGACCAGTACCGCCTGAAGCGGACCCGCGACAATAAAACCAGCCAACGCGCGCATCATTTGATCATACCGACGTGGCCGCCGCGGGCCTCTTTGCGGAGTTAGCCCTTATGCGAATCGCAGTACGGCAGTAAGGCCAGGAAGCGCGCACGCTTGATTGCAGTAGCCAGCTGACGCTGATACTTTGCCTTGGTACCGGTAATCCGGCTGGGAACAATCTTGCCGGTCTCGGAAACATAGTTCTTCAGCGTCTGAAGATCCTTGTAATCAATTTCTTTTACACCTTCTGCGGTAAAACGACAGAATTTACGGCGACGAAAAAAACGGGACATCTATATTTTCCTCTATTGACTCAACCGTCCAATTTGACGGCCTGTATTTCCAATGCGTGTAACTCGATTCGCGCGTCCGCTGCCCGGTAACCGGCCCGGCTCAAAAAGCCCTTCACTTTCAACCATGTGCCCGGGGAATGCTCAGTGATACCAGCTGTCAGAGCCTGACCACCGGCAACCACCGACAGCCGACACTGGACGTCCCGCAGCTGTCCAGCTTCACTGCGCCGGGAACGATGCGCCAATACGAAACGGGCAATGCGGATACCGGCCGGTGTGGTCCTCACTTCCGCGGTTTTCAGCAACTGGCCGGTGAATACCAGTTCGTTATCCGGTTGCTCCACACTTCACAGACTGAACGCCACTACTCGGCGCTGGCACCTTGTACCGTTGAATCACTATCCTGATCCTCGCCCGGGGCCGCTGGAGTTTCTTCATTCTCCAGGGTTTCACTTTTAACTTCGTCCACGCGCCGAGCTTCAGTATGAACACGGTTGTCCCGATCATCGCTGCGTTTCACCAGCAGGGATGGTTCGGTGACAGAGTCTTTTCGCGAAATAATCATGTTTCGCAACACAGCGTCGTTAAAACGGAAAGCGCTTTCAAGCTCGTTCAATTCGTCGGTGCCACACTCGATATTCATCAGCACGTAATGCGCTTTGGCCAGTTTCTGGATGGGATAGGCGAGCTGACGGCGGCCCCAGTCTTCCAGGCGGTGGATCTTGCCACCCGCGGACTCAATGGTGGAACGGTAACGTTCAATCATCGCGGGCACCTGCTCGCTCTGGTCCGGATGGACCAGGAACACAATTTCATAGTGACGCATTTAATGCTCCCTTTGGATTCACAGCCTTCCGCTCATGCGAAAAGCAAGGAGTTACGCGCACTGGGCGCGCAAAAGCGTGGAGAGTCTACGCGACAACTGCACAAGCTGCAACAGCAATCATTCGTTTACAGCAGTCCCGACTGCCCTGCAGACAAACGCTTGACATCCTTCCGATCCCGGTGAAAACGCCTTGATTTCATTATAGCTTGTGGCCAGATTGGCATCATGCGGCGCATGCTTCAAAGCGCAGTCCATGACCGAAAGCGCAGTCTGCTTACATCCACGCTCTGCCAGCGTGAGTGCCAGGTTGTTCATAATTGAAGCCCGATCAGGCTTGATTCGCAACGCCTGACGATAGGCTTGTTCAGCCTCGCTGAACCGGGAGCGTGAAAAAGCGGCATTTCCGGTTCCCGCCCAGGCCAGGTAACTGTCCGGCCAGCGCCGGGTTCCGGCCTCGAAGGCCTGCAGCGCGGCGTGATGATTTTTTCGGCGTTCAAATGCACTGGCCGCTGTCAGATAGTCTTTTTCCGTCGCCGACGCCGGTACCGTGCCAGGTGATACCACGACCATCGCCCAGTGATTCGAACCAGACCAGGTTTTCAGAAAAAGCCTGAATCCGTCCGCCCGTCGCCGGTCCTTGCCGGAGCGCAGATAGATTTCATCCTTTTCCAGATCGTATCCAATGACAACGGCATAGTGCCAGAGCGGTAGCGCGCCAAAGCCGAGATTCTGCAGCACAATGACCGGATTGCCGGAAGACAATTCGAGCAGGAGACTGTCCATCGTAGGCGGAATCCGAACAGCCAGCCGCCCGTAGTGCGCCGCCGCCGCCAGCATTTCCGCCTGCAGACTGCCTTTCCGCTCCGGTAGATAGACCAGTGCCTGCAGCTGCTGCGGGGATACCGCGACACCCTGAAAGTTCAGCACCGTCGCCAGCGAAGCGGGGCCGCACTGATAAGCATCTTGTGGAAAGAAGGGGGTTTCCAGCAGCTCCTGTGAGCGCTCGACAGGAAGATCCAGGTAATGCCGCTTAGTATCCTGATGGTGTGCACAAGCGGAGATAACAAGTGAAATGCAGAGTGCGCCCGCCGCCAGGCGCACCCTGCACATCACTGCTGTCATCATTCCATCAACGTGCCGGGTTGATGAATGAGAAGATGTTGGTTACGCCGATTATATCCAGAATAATCAGTACCAGCAGCACTGCAATCAGAATACCGACAACGCTTGAACCCGCCGGCAGCCCATCGATATTTGACTTGATCTCGTTGATCTGTTCGTCACTCAGGGCGGCAATACGCTGTTTTGCATAGTCGGGATCCACGCCACGATCAACCAGCTGCTGGCGCACCTCTTCCCGGTCCAGCATCGAAACAAGCGAACGCTTGTCCAGTGACTCCAGCTGCTCCTGGATCAGTTGCTCTGTGGTAACGATACCCGAGTACGCAGGCAGCGAGTAAGTAGCAAAAAAAGACAGCGACACAAGTATCGCCATAACCCGTTTCATCAGCGAGGACATCAACATTGCATACTCTCCTTGATAGGTGACTGAAAAAATCTAACGACCGGCATACTTGTACCTTTAGTGGCCACCCCTGTTAAAACTGACCAAAGCGCAATCCCGACACACAGAAACAAGACCGTCATTTTTCAATTTGGCGGCTCTCTGCCCGTTGGCGCCTGGCCTCGAACAGAAAAATACCGGCAGCGACCGACACATTCAAGCTGCTTATCGAACCTGCCATTGGAATCGACAGTAGTCCATCACAATGCTCACGGGTCAGCCGGCGCAGCCCCCTGCCCTCCCCCCCCAGCACCAGCGCCAGCGAACCGGAGAGATCTGTTTCATACAGCGTGGACTCGGCTTCGCCGGCGGCACCGTAAACCCAGACGCCCGCTTCGCGAATGTAACGCAGTGTACGCGCCAGATTTGTCACCCGGACCACCGGCAGGGATTCAGCCGCTCCGCACGCCACTTTACGTGCGGTCGCATTGAGCGGTGCAGAACGATCCCTGGGCATAATGACAGCATCGACACCTGCGGCATTGGCACTGCGCAGGCAGGCACCGAGGTTGTGTGGATCCTGCACGCCGTCGAGAATCAGCAGAAACGCAGGCCTTTGCAGCGCTTCGAGAAACGTCTGCAGCTCTTTTTCGTCCAGGTTTGGTGCTGCCCCGGTTTCTGCAACCACACCCTGATGACTCACACCAGCCACAAGCTCGTCCAGCTCACGACGGGAAACACGGCGTATCGGCACATTGGCTTTTTCAGCCAACTGCAACACTTTAGCCATGCGCGTGTCCGACCTCGATTCCAGCACAAGCAATACCGACACACGCGCCGGGTCACGCTGTAACAAGCTGCCTACGGCGTGCAGGCCAAAAATGCGTTCTGTTCTTTTCATTGGCAAATCTTGGACATACACGTTGGAAACACGATTAAACTTAACCCCGTTTCCTTTTGCGAGTCTTGCCCCCACCCCGCTTCTTACTCCTGGACTTTCGCCCGGTTTTCCCTGTATCGGCAGGCGCTGCTTCCGCCAGTTCAAAATCCATCTTGCGCTCGTCCAGATCAACGCGTACCACACGCACCCTGACTTCATCGCCAAGGCGGTAGGTTCGTCCGGTCCGTTCGCCACGCAGACGATGGCCGGCGGGGTCGAAGTGATAGTAATCATTGTGCAAGGCGGTGATGTGCACCAGCCCTTCTACATAGATCTCTTTCAATTCCACGAAAATCCCGAACGATGTCACACTACTGACAATACCATCATAATCTTCACCGACTTTATCCAGCATGTACTCGCACTTGAGCCAGTCAACCGCGTCGCGGGTCGCTTCGTCAGCGCGACGCTCGGTCATGGAGCAATGCTCACCCAACGACAGCATGTCGGATTCGCTATAACGAAACGCTCCGCGCGTCGACACACCACGACGTGTTTTCTTTATTCCCTTCGGGTTGCGTTCGTTGGCCCGCAGCTGATGACGAATCGCGCGGTGCACCAGCAAATCCGGGTAGCGACGAATCGGTGAAGTGAAGTGTAGATACTCCGCATGCGACAGGCCGAAGTGGCCTATGTTATCCGGGCTGTAACGCGCCTGAGACAAGGAGCGCAGCATCACCGTTTGGATAAGATGCATATCCGGCCGCTTCTGAATCGTGTTCAGCAGCTTTGCGTAATCGGATGCCTGGGGTTTTTCGCCCCCCGCCAGCGACAGACCCAGTTCCCCCAGGAACTCGCGCAAATCCGCCAGCTTGGTCGCCTGCGGCCCCTCGTGAACTCGATACAGGGTCGGTAACTTATGGCGATTCAGAAAGCGTGCGGAACAGACATTGGCTGCAATCATGCACTCTTCGATAATCTTGTGGGCATCATTGCGTTCGACCGGCACAATGCACTCGATTTTTCGATCCGCACCAAACACGATGCGCGTCTCGGTAGTTTCAAAATCGATAGCACCGCGCCTGGCACGCAGTTTTCTGAACACCTGGTATAAGCTGTACAGTTCCTCTAGATTATCCAGCACAGCCTGATATCTGGCGCGCAGCTTTTTGTCACCATCAACCAGCATGGCTGCCACTTCGTCGTAGGTCAACCGCGCATGAGAACACATGACGGCTTCCATAAAACGCGAACGCGTCACCTTGCCCTGCTTATCAATGTACATCTCGCAGACCATGCACAGACGATCCACCTGCGGGTTCAGCGAACACAGGCCATTCGACAACACCTCCGGCAACATGGCAATAACCCGCTCCGGGAAGTACACCGAGTTACCGCGCAAATAAGCCTCGGCATCCAGGGCGGTCGCCGGTTTGACGTAATGAGACACATCTGCGATGGCCACGATCAGGCGCCAGCCTTTGGGAGTACGTTTACAATAGACCGCGTCGTCAAAATCGCGCGAATCCACGCCGTCTATAGTCACCAGTGGCAAGTCGCGCAGATCAGCCCGGTTGCGCTTGGATGTCTCTGTGACGTCCCCGGCGAGCGACTGAATTTCATCCTCGACCGCGTCCGGCCACTCCAGCGGCAGCTCATGGGCACGGATGGCGACATCAATTTCCATACCCGGCGCCATGTGATCACCGATGACTTCGACCACTTTCCCAACCGGACCGGCACGCTTGCTGGGTTGCTCGATGATGGCCGCCGTTACAAACTGACCATGTTGCGCTCCCCCGGTGTGCTCCGGTGGAATGCGAATATCCTGTGTCAGCCGTTTGTGGTCAGGAACCACAAAACTGATGCCGCTTTCAAAATAGATACGCCCGACCACACTATGGGTGTTGCGTTCCAGTACCTCGACGATGGCGCCTTCCCGGCGTCCGCGGCGATCAACGCCCACTACATGGGCAACCACCCGGTCACCGTGCAATACGCCACGCATCTGCCGCGGTGACATGAACAGGTCGTCCCCGCCTTCCTCGGGCACCAGAAATCCAAACCCGTCAGGGTGCCCGATAACGCGACCGCGCACCATGTCCATGCGATCAACCAGGCCGTAACCACCACGGCGGTTACGCAACAGCTGGCCGTCGCGCTCCATGGCGCGCAGGCGCCGTCGCAGCGCTTCTATATCCTCTTCACGCGATAACCCGAAGGCGTGGGCCAGTTCCTCCCGGTTCATCAGCTGACTGGAATCCGTCAGCACCGATAGAATGAACTCCCGGCTGGGAATCGGCGTTGTGTAGTTACCCGCTTCGCGTTCGGCAAATGGGTCTTTTGGAAAACGTTGTTTTTTGCGATGTTTTTTAACCATCCAGGCATCCTAACCAGTTTGGCCCGGAAAGGAAAATCGGAATTCGTACGCCGACAACCACCGGGCTGGATTGACAAGGCCACAAGTGACCGGTACAGTGCGCGGCTCGCTGTACCGGTACACATCCGGTAGAGTCATGCCGAGGTGGTGAAATTGGTAGACACGCTAGCTTCAGGTGCTAGTGGGGGCAACCCCGTGGAGGTTCAAGTCCTCTCCTCGGCACTATAAAAACAATTACTTACGGCGACACGCGAACTTCAGAAGCTGCCAATATATCCGGTACACATTTTGGTGCACATTTGCCACCACCCGGCCGCCGCAATGGAAAATGGCGGGAAACTTCCACCCGCCGCCCAGGCGAAAACCTCATCATTGAAACCCTCAAATGAAGGTGTTCCCGTCTTCACATGAAAGGCTGATAACCGGTGTATTACTTGCGTTTGCACTTGGTGCTTAGCTTGGGTTACTCACCGATATTGGTAAGGACCAACCGGAAGTGGTTGTTACAGCATTCGCAACCCTATTCGCTGCATTTTTTGGTGCTTGGTACGCTTTTAAAAAACAGAACCAACACGAAGATCTGAAGCAAGTACGGCGTAATGTGGAAGCCGCTAATCGCGCTATATTTACCGTTCACACACTTTGGGAAATCCAAAAGAGTTACCAACAGCAAGCAGCCCCTTCTCTTGAGCATAGGATAGCTTGCTGGCTGCTATTAGACCCGACGCCCATCATAAATTTTGGGCGTACTAGATTTGATGTAGAGCACCTCGATTTTTTACTAAGCAGCCAACATGTTTCTGTTTTCCGCGATTTACTGCAAATGGAAAGACGTTACGAGATATTCCGGCAACTGATAGAACGCCGAAATGAGCTTGTCTTAAATTAAGTTACGGCCAACTATTGAGATATTGGGGATAACCGATTTGAAACCTAGTGACATACCTGTCATTGAAAGTAAACTCGGTCCGGCGCTCAGTAGCGACCTTAAGAGTACTACAGAACATATCGTTAAATTCGTTGATGAAGACATAACTTCGCTGGAAGAACTATACCCTCGCCTACACGCGGCGGTTACGAGAATGTACCCCGATCAGGAGTTTGTAACAATAAACTTTGGTGATTGAAGAAACATGCTAGCGCACGAAAAACCCCGCCGGAGCGGGGTCGTATTTCGGGTTAAGCCTGAGTACCCATGGGTCACCGTCCACAGACAAGCCAGCCTTGTACAAAAGACCCTTGTACAGCATCAGCTCACGCTTAAGGTCCTCAGGATTGCCATAGGCCAAGTGAATTTTCACCACACCTACAAACCATCCTATGGCAACGCCGCTGCCCAGCCCGGCTAGGAACATTCCAATTCCGTAGTCCATCAGTTATCCACTCCCAGCAATCCGAGGGTGAATTTTACACTGTGTCTGCGAGAATAATTCCTGACTGTTTTAGTCAGATGACCGGAAACGACCCATTCCGGTCTTTTAGTCACGGCTTATATTAGCCATCACTAAACGGTAACAAACGACCCAAAGCTGTCCTTTAGCCCATGCTTATATTAGCCATCATTAAACGGGTAAAAACGACGCAATATAGTCCTTTAGTCGATGCTTATCTAGGTAGTCACGAAACGGGGAACAACGATCCAAAACAGTCATTACCTAGAGTGTTCGCTCCATCAACGCCCCGAGTTCTGTGGTTAACAGTCTTTAAAGGATACGTATCCAGCGTGCCTTGGACCTACGTGTACCTGCGATCTGCACGAGAGCGACTAAGCCGCTTTCAGTATAGAGAGACCTGCAGAGTAGTGAGCTGTTGTTTTCTTTTTTTGATCATACCCTGATAGAGCTTGCTGATGGCGCGCTCATAAGAACAGTGACCATACATAGCCTTCATTTCAAGTCGGCGCTGCAGGAGTGCAATTTCATCCAGCAGTTCCAGCTCCCTTTTATTCGCCGTGCTTATCCTCGAGCCTGAGGTGGCGTACATGGCATTTATCCTGTCTGTGTCGTCACAAGTAATCTACATGCTCAATATGACAGAGATGTGACAGGTTTTATCTGACAGACGGTGTCCAACCGGCAAATTTCGACCCTTTAGCTGCCGCTTATATAATCACTGGCTTAACGAGAAAGAACGCACCATTCCGGTTCTTCGTCAAATAGCCTCCTTCCCTAAATAGAGTATTGCCCCTGATTCACGATCCGAATAAATACCCGTCTGCGTAATAACTGATTGGCAGCCACTTTATTAAGTATATATCCGTCCACAGCATTGAATGCTGTAAGTAGATAGTAAGAGTCCTGATGGTAGTCTCTCACTCACGTCGCGAAAGCGGATTCATACCCTTCGTTATCCAGGGATCGGATGGATAACGAAGGGCGACATAAAGTCAAAACGAAAACTCGGGAGGAGCAACTATGAAATCACGTCTATCTGGTACGCTGCACACTTGCCTTATTCCAGCATTTCATTCATACAGTACTGCCAAAACCTGGCACGCCAGGATCTTATCCAATATGGCTGGCCTGTGTGCCGGACTTATGGTCGTCAGCGCCCAGGCTGCCTTCCAGGCCGTGGATAACTTCGACGACCTAGCACTCGGTGATATCAATGGGCAAAATGGCTGGGTCGTTAAGCTGACTAGCGGCGAGGTTGCCGTCGACCCTGTGGCTGGCAGTAACCAGGCTCTGAAGGTAAGTACCGAGTCGGGGACTGTCAACAAGCCGCTAAACGTGGCTCAAGACACAACACGCATGCTGTTCCTGCGCTTACGTTTCGAAGAACATGGCCGGTACTCGTTCGGTCTCTCACCTGCCACGAACCCGGATGAATTCATCGACTTTGGTCCCGAGTCGGGGTTAGCTGAGGCCACTGCCAGCGACCCTAATGATGATTTCCGTGTGGCGAACAGTTTGACTACCGGGATCTACGACATATTGGATACGCTTGCGCCGGATACCTGGTACAACACCTGGATTTCGGTCAACAACACCTCAGACACCTATGAGCTATGGATGAACTCGGACCCTGGTGGCGACGCACAAGCCAGCGATCAAATGGCAAATGATGCGGCCGAGACCCTGTTCGGGTTTCGCACTGCTACAAGTAATGACCTGATCAACTTCTTCATCAAGACTGGTGGTGGCAATAGTCCGGTTGATGGGCAATTCTATATTGACGATATCTACCTGGAAGATACCGACGACATCAACCTGAACAACCCGGTCTCCGCAGTCCCCATACCCGCCGCCGCATGGCTCTTCGGCTCTGGCCTGCTGGGATTGATAGGGATTGCCAGAAGAAGGAAGTCAGCTTAACTCTATAGTCAACAAGCGGCGGCCTTCGGGTCGCCGTTTTGCGTTGTGCTGTAGGTCCGAGTTTGGCCGGTTTTCACCGTTGCCGATCCCAACAACCGTGGTGGCTTACGCGTCCGTCGAACGGCAGGTAACTGACCGTACTCGGTCGTTTATAAAGTAACTATCTGATAATTTGCTAAAAGGCGGTTCAAGACCCTAAAGTGACATTCACCGGCGGACATACTAGTACGACCTTATCGATAGATTTTTCGCTATTATCCTGAGCAAGGGTGCCAGAAACTAATGCAGGAGATCAGCTAGATGTGCCAACACTTTCAGCAAGAATGCGTCACCGACCGGCCGTTGGGTCCGACTCTTTGTCTTTTTCTGGTTTGTGCATTTATGTTGTCCAGCTGGCCTGCCGCGCAAGCCGCCAGTCTCGCATCCTCAAAGACCTGGGTTGATGCCGATTTTCACGATTCACACCTGCACTTGACGAACTACGTGCAAGAAGGCACGGCCATCAAGGATTTTATCTCAATGATGGGATCAAAGATCGGCCGTTCCACTGTATTCGGTATCCCGCTGCAACAACAATGGTTATATAGCAACACCGGTAATTGGGCGCCTACTTATTACCTGCAGAGCGATGCGCCGCTCTACTATTATTCCTTTACCGACGCGCACATTGCGATGGCATACCGATCCCTCACCAAGGAGCAGCAGGCCCGACTCGATCCTATGATCACGGGCTTCAACCCCACAGACATGTACGCCGCTGATCACATCCGTCGTGTACTCGAGACCTTTCCCGGTGTGTTTTCGGGTATCGGTGAGTTCACCATTCACAAGGAGTTCGTGTCTTCGAAAATTTCCGGCGAAGTAGCCAGTCTCACCAACCCGGCGCTGGATCGGATTCTCGATTTCGCCGGCAAAGTCGGCTTAGTGGTCATCATACATAACGATATCGATATGCCATTTCCTAAACCGGATCAGGAACCGTATATGTTGCGCCAGATGAAGGAACTGTTCGCACGCCATCCCAATACCACCATAATCTGGGCGCACGTTGGTCTCGGCCGGGTTGTACGTCCACACAAGCAGCAGGCCGCGATTGTTGAGAAGGTGTGCACCGATCCCAGCTTGCGGCATGTATACATGGACATTTCATGGGACGAGGTGGCCAAGTATATCACGGCAAGTCCGGAGACGATTAAACGTAGCGCCGACATGATCAATCGCTACCCGGATCGCTTTCTTTTTGGCACTGATGTAGTAGCACCGCAGTCGCTGGATGCGATGGTTGCCGTATACGATGCTTATGCGCCGCTTTGGGCCGCACTGACACCGGAGGCGAGCATCAAAGTGCGTAAGGGCAACTACGAACGACTATTCGATGAGGCACGACGCAAGGTACGGGCCTGGGAGAAATCGAATATTAAAAATAGCGGAGATGAATGATGGCAGGTTTCAAGGTCCAGTTGCCGTTCGCTGACGTATGACAAATGTCGTGTTCTGGCCGGACTTCACCGTAGCTACCAGTGCCAGGCGCTGGCTCTGCCCTGGTCATGAACGGCAGGTTTGCACCCGAAGGTGCTCGTTCAGTGGTGGCTTATATTAGCAGCCGCTGAACAGGAACTTCCGACCCACCATAGTTAACTCCGTCCCACTATCCGTGATACTGGGCACAGCTGGCAGGTAGATGTCAGTGAGGGCCGGACATGCGCCCGTGGACTACGAATATTACGACCCTAACACCCGATGTTCGCTGGGTTGGCTTCGAGTCCGCGAGTGCGTTTGAGTTCACTAACGAATACTCAGGGCTTGCCGTCGCACCGGCTCACCTATATTGCTTTCGAAGAACTCAAGACTGCATGTCCCTTGTTATTAACATAGCCTCTTGGAGGCAATCCATGAACACTCTAACGGACAACGCGTTTACGGCTTACGTTGGCATTGATTGGGCTGACTCAAAGCATGCCATTTGTGTACAGGCTGCTGGTGGTCAACAGCGGGAGTTTGACTGTATCTCGCATCAAGTGGACCAGATCGAACAGTGAGCGCACTGACTGCTGGTTGCCTTCGGTGAACAGCGCGAGCGTTATGCCAGCGCGGCAGCACTGCAGAAGTACGCTGGTATTGCGCCGGTGACCGAGCGGAGCGGTAAGAAACATTGGGTCCATTGGCGATGGCAGTGCCCGACCTTCCTGCGACAGACCTTTGTCGAGTGGGCCGCTCAGACGATCAACAAGTCGTTCTGGGCCGGCGCTTACTGTCGCCAGCAACGCGATAAAGGCTGCACCTACCAGGCCGCTGTCGGAACGTGTCAACCTGTTTCCGCCGCGATCTACATGCGACCACGCATTTTTGCTCCTAGCCCAGTTCCAGGTCGTCGATAACGGCCTTTATGCCGGCCTTGGCACAGTCCTCGTCTACTTTTCCTGACGGTGCACCGCTGACACCGACCGCGCCATAGATCTCGCCGCCGGCCTGCACAGGTAAACCGCCCGGAAGCATGATCAGTCCATCAAGTTTGCCCAGCGGTGAATCAGCGCGCGCACCGAGTTCGGATGTCGCCACATTGAAGGACAAGGCGGCATAGGCCTTCTCTTCGGCAATCCGCAGGGTGATATCCGCCGCTACCGTGTCTCGCAGCGCCACCTGGGTACGACCGCCCCGATCCATGACCACCACACCGATCTGAATTCCCTGCTTACGGCATTCGCCGATGGCCGCGCGAGCAATCTTGAGCGCGGTCTCCATAGAAAGCCGCTTGATCTCGACCGCGACCGGTTGGTCGGCCCAACCGGGACTGCTTAATGTGAATAGCCCCGCCAGGGCCAATCGCTGAAACCAGACTCGCATGACTTTCTCCTCTTAATTGATTAACAGCATACTCGGACCGCCTCTGCAACCAGCAGCTATGTTTTCCGACCTTGCCCGTCCTATTGCAACTCCCTGGCCGTGTCGAGCGTTACCGGTAAGAGTACCTCATCCCCGGTGGTATAAAAATCAGTTTAAAACAAGTGTTATTTACTCTGACCCGTAGCGAGTTTTACGAATGCTATCCGGTATTCTGATCGAACTGGACGAAGCATCCCGGTACAGCGCCAGACGCGCCACGCACAGGAGGCTACGAACAGGCCGGCGAGGTCAGCTTTCGGGAACGAGCGCGTTTGCATCACTAATTCACAATGTGCAGGGGTCGGGTGTGTGTGCGTGTAGCCCGCAACATTGCGCAGGAAACTGAAAGCATTGAACGGGACGATATCAACATGCGCGCCAATGCTGAGTGCTGGCAAGGTCTGCGCCAGTGCGCCGCCGGCATGTGTCATACGGCATACCGTCAGCACCCGGCTATCCGGGGTGATGCGTTGCGCCTCGAGTGCAATGCGGTTGGCAGCGGCCAGCTTTACCTCATGGGTTGCCCATTGGGCGTTGGCTGTGGACAAGCTATCGCGTCTTACACCAGGGCAATGCAGAATCGCCGGCAAGAGCCACACACCGGGCAGGGCAACTGCTATTCCGCCGACTCGTTCTGCTCCCGCTCGAGCTGCCGGCGCGTGTCGCCGGGCGAGCCGGTGTTCTGCGCCAGCTTGTCATAGGCAACCGGCACCACGAACAGTGTGAACAGCGTCGCCGCCAGCACACCACTGAAGATGACCGTGCCGATCACAACGCGGGTTTCGGTACCGGCACCGGAGGACATCAGCAACGGCAGCGAACCGGCCATGGTCGTGATGCCGGTCATGACGATCGGTCGCAGGCGCACACCGGCAGCCTCAAACAGTGCATCGTGGAAGGGTCGGCCGGCATCGCGCAGCTGGTTTGCGAATTCGACAATCAGGATACCATTCTTGGCCGCCAGGCCGACCAGCATGATCAGGCCGATCTGGCTGAACACGTTAAGCGTCTGCCCGGTCAGGTACAGGCCGAGCAGGGCGCCGGCCATGGCCAGCGGCACGGTGAGCATGATCACCAGAGGGTGCAGCCAGCTCTCGAACTGTGCCGCCAGTACCAGGAACACCACCAGGGTGCCGAGCAGCATCACGAACAGGATTGAGCCACCGGCAAACTTGAAATCCTGCGACTGGCCCTTGTAATCGACGATCACCTGTCCCGGCAGATGTTCGTCGACCATTGTTTCCAGGTAGTTCAATGCATCTCCCAGCGAAACACCGTCGGCCAGGTTGGCTTGCAGTGTGATAGCGCGCACGCGGTTGTAACGGTTCAGGCTGATCGAGTCGGCGAATTCTTCGAGGCGCACCAGATTGGACAGCGGAATCAGATCGCCGCTATGGGTGGAGCGTACATACAGGTTTTTAAGATTGGTGGGCGTGCGCAGCGCGGCGCGCTCACCCTCGACAATCACATCATATTCCTCGCCGGCATCGATGTAAGTGGTCACCCGACGTGAACCGAGCATCGTTTCAAGCGTGCGACCGATACTGCTGATCGTAACGCCGAGATCGGCAGCGCGGTCGTAATCGATAACGACCTGCAGTTGCGGCTTGGTTTCTTTATAGTCCCAGTCGAGACCGACCAGGCCGGGATTGTTCTCCTCGATTTTCGCCAGCAGGATATCGCGCCATTCGGCCAGTTCCGCGTAAGTGCCGCCGCCGATAACGAACTGCACCGGCTTCTGTATGCGCGCACCGAAGCCTTGCCGCATGACCGGGAAGGCGCGCACGCCGGGCAGGTCTGCCAGTCGCTCGCGCACGTCGGTCATGATATCCCACGCCGAACGCCGCGTTGACCAGTCGCTGAGCACGTTGATAACAATACCGGTGTTGAAAATCTCGAAGTTACCGAAGGCGCGCGGCGCACGTACCAGCAGGCGTGAGATTTCACCGCTTTCCACCAGCGGCATCATGCGCGTTTCGATCTCGGTCATGTACTCGGCTATATATTCATAGGAAGCACCTTCCGGGCCGGTCACCAGCAGGTAGAATACGCCGCGATCTTCTTTCGGTGCGTACTCACTGGGGATCACCTGCAACAGCCAAGCCGAGGCGCCGAGTATGGCTACAAACACCAGGCCCACTGCCCAGGCGTGCCTGAGTGCGCCGCGCAACAGTTTCAGGTAGACATTGCGTACATGCTGAAAGCCCCGGTCGACCAGGATGCTGACGCGGCCCTGGCGTTCAACTGCCGGCAGGATCTTCGACGCCAGCATCGCCGATAGCGATAACGCCACGAAGCTGGAAAATACCACGGCAGTCGCCATGGTCAGGGCAAACTCAGAGAACAGCCGGCCGACGTCGCCCTGCAGGAATGCAATCGGCACGAACACGGCGACCAGCACCACGGTGGTGGCGATCACCGCGAAGGCGACCTGGCGGGTACCGCGGTAGGCAGCCACCAGCCGCGACTCGCCGTACTCCTCCATGCGCCGGTGGATGTTTTCCAGCACCACGATGGCGTCGTCCACTACCAGGCCGATAGCCAGCACCAGTGCCAGCAAGGTGAAGATGTTGATCGAGAAACCCAGCATCAGTAGAACGCTGAAACTGGCGACCAGTGACACCGGCACCGTCACCGCTGGTACCAGCATGGCGCGCACACCGCCAAGGAACAGGTAGATCACCACGATCACCAGGGTGATGGCAATCACGAGTGTTTTGAACACCTCATTGATCGCGCCCTCGACGAATACCGAGCTGTCATAGCTCTGCTCGATGGCCATGCCGTCCGGCAGGGTCGGGTTGATGCGTTGCACCTCGGCCTTGGCAGCACGCGCCACGGCCAGCGTGTTGGCGGTGGATTGTTTGATGACGCCGATGCCAACCATCGGAACGCCATTGCCACGGAAGAATAAACGGTCCTCGGCGGCGCCGCGTTCGACGCGCGCCACGTCACCGAGGCGTACCAGGTAGCCATCCTCACCACGGCCGAGTACCAGCCGAGTGAAATCGTCCGCAGTGCGGAAGCTGCGGCGCACGCGTACCGTGAACTGGCGTTCTTCCGAGTCGATGCTGCCGGCCGGTAACTCGACGTTTTCCGCGCGCAAGGCGTTCTCGACATCGGTTACTGTCAGGTTACGTGCCGCCAGTTCGCGCCGATCCAGCCAGATGCGCATGGCGTACACCTGGCCGCCGCCGACGCGCACCCGGGCAACGCCATCCAGTACCGAGAAGCGGTCGACCAGGTAGCGTGAAGCATAGTCTGTCAGTTCCGGCACGCTCATGCGCTCGCTGGCGAGGTTCAGCCACATGATCACGTCTTCGTTACTGTCGACTTTCTGGATCTCCGGT